>ERZ1643247.496-NODE-496-length-47540-cov-128.685774_pt1 | contig 47540 bp, 47 predicted proteins | sample MGYA00579264_ERZ1643247 | MGnify/ENA primary metagenome ERZ1643247 (study PRJEB29033, sample SAMEA4952262) | chicken gut metagenome | biome: Broiler Chicken; feature: Gastrointestinal Tract; material: Caecum | place: Ireland | collected 2018 | study: Broiler... | reverse complement strand
AATATCAGGTATTGGTTGTATTAGATGTAACCAGCAGTAATATACCCTGTGGAAACTTGGCAAGGAGAAAAATAGTACAATTGGTGGAAAAACAATACATAAATGAAATCATAATTGCCAAAGGAACGGCAGACGGACAAGTTCCAGAAATTTATAATGATATACAAAATAGGAAAATCCGAGTTGAATATCTGACCTTAGGAGAGGCATTTTGACACTGGAAATCAAAAGGCTCAGTTGACTGGAAGCCAATTAAAAGGTATATTTAAGTACAGATGAGAGACCGGATGCCAAAAGGACTTTTTTTTAATAAATACTTCATGTGGGCTGTTTTCAATTCTGAATAATAATGAAAATAATAAGAGGTATTCTATGGCAAAAGCTATTCTTACATTAGATGAGATTAATCTTCTTCGTCACAGTGAAGAACCTAAAAATACGCATTTGTATGGAAATCTTTATGAAATTCTAGAAAAACTGGAAAACTCTAAGGCTGTTACAATGGGAATGATGCCAGATCTTGATGAGGCAGGAGTGGCAGCTTTGACATATAATAAAAAATCTTTGATTGAAACTGTGATTAAAGAGTGGTATGCCGAGAGAGTGATTGAAGAGGATCCGGATAAGAAGGTCAGGTGTGGTTTATGCAATACACCTAATAAGTACTTATATTTTATTCGGAATCGACTTAACGGAGAGACTTTGAATGTGGGGTCTTCTTGTATTACGAAGTTCCCAGGTATGGAAGGATATATTGAACAGAAGAAGCAGATGAGTCAGATACATAAAAACCATCGGGTTGCCGCCAGACGTATGGAATTTCATACCAGATTTCCAGATGTGGAAAAGATAATTTCAAATGCAGATGATTATATTGCTTCTTTACCAATCGTATTGCCAGCAGATCTTTACTGTAAATTGATAGATACCGGAAATCGGATGCATGCCATTTATAATAGTTATGTAAATGAGGGAAAGAAACCCATGCAAAGTGTAATGGACTCTTTCGAACTTTTTGAGCTTGCCAAGTCTCAATTTTTACGTTTATCAAAAGAGGCGGATGCTTTTATTGAAGCGAATCAGTCGGATCCCCTTATCTGCAAAAGGAGAGAAGTGGATTGGCTCATGCAGCAACATAAAAAGGGGATTGTCCAGCGGATTGGAGAAAATGGTGGCAAATTTAATGTATTTACATTAGGAAATATTTTCTCATATGAGTTTGTTAAAGCAAATATTGAACTTTTCTTAAAAAGAAATCAGTCAAAAATCTTCAAGATAAAGTCTATGAGCAACAGAACCTTAAGCTTTCGGGCCGTATTATCTACGAAGCAGTATCCCCAGATACAGTATACAATTAGGTTCAGTGATTTTATGAAGCAGATAGGAGCAAGATGTATTTTAGATAATCGATATGTATATGCGGAAACAGAATTGTTGAAGGTTGCTCAGATTAACAGAACCTATGAGAACATCAATATGATTCTTGGGTACACTGCACCTATTATAGCTAAAATTGACTATGCTTTATTGATTGATCCAGATTCTGAAGAACTGATTCTTTATTGTAAAGCAGATAAGGCAATCCGTATCATCCAGATAGATCAATTTTTAGATGGATATCACAAGCATATATTAGATAACGATAGAAAAATCTTAAAGTATCTGCAAACAATAGTACTTTCAACGAGTAGCAAATGGTATAGCTATGATATGCAGGTTCGGTTAAGTATCGCAAATAAAATAGGAAAACTGTATAAACAACAGATTCTGGATCTGTAGAGGGATAAAAAAGAAACATGAAAAATATAGCAGAAGAATCCCAACTTAGGAAAGCTGGACAGAGTAATTTAGATGCAATCAAAAGAGTCGCTACATCACTTTTATATGAAGATGTAATTGTAAATAAACGCCTTCCTTTTGCCGCATACCATCCCTTTTTTGAAAGTATATATCTTCCATATGAGAATAGGCTGGTTAATATTTTAGAAAACAAAAAGGCTCTTATGGAAATCCGAAAAAAGAGGGAAGAATTGATTTGGAAGACAAATGACATAGAGTTATTTTTTGCTCTGGTTACAAAACCATTTCGACTACTATTTTTGAAAGAAACGAAAGAGTTTATGTCACAAAGGGATTTTAGTGTATCTTTGAAAACAGCTTGGACCTTATGCGCAGATCCAAATCAGGATTTTTATGTGGATGTAGATACGGTTATCTCCTGGTTTTATGAAGCAGAGCAGAAAGATCTAATGAGTAAGGAAGAATTTGTGGTGTTTCAGAATCTTCCAGAAAAAATCAGAGTATATAGAGGCGTTGCAGTTCACAGGAACCCCGATGGGATTTCGTGGACGCAAGATCTGAAAATAGCACAGTGGTTTGCACAGAGATTTGACTCCTATGATCAGAAAGGCTATGTCAGGACAGGGATGATTGATAAAAAACACATACTTGCTTATTTTGATGATCGGGAAGAAAAAGAAATTGTGGTCGATCGGAAGCATTTGACAAATAGCTGACGAACTGGGGGATAGAGCGTATGAATGCAGAGAAAACGGTTTCTGATCTGTTAGAAGTTCTCTTAGATAATGAATCAGATCATAAGATTGACGGAGTATACTTCTGTTATATTTTTCAAGTGATCCAAAAGAAGCTAAAAGCGTCGAATGAAAAGGAAACGGTTATAGCTCTTATTCAGGGAATCAAGAAGCTGAATCAGGAGAAGAAAGAAGAAGGCAGCTCTGACCGGGCACTTCTATATCTTGAAGAAGGTGGTGATAATGCTTTTGCTATTGCCTACTTTCAAGAAAGTAGTGATGGATATTTTATCCGGAGAGAGGGAAAACAGGTTATCCGATGTAAACCTCAAATATTGGAAGAAGTTCAAGCAGCTTTATCATGAGAAGAAAGCTGTCAATAATTTTATTGTTCAAAGTATGAAAGCGATTTTTATATAGAATTAGTCAGGAGGGTATGATCCGTTCTTTAGGATTCGGCCCTCCTTTTTCTGTTCTATCAAATTTCATCTTTTATTTTAAATAAATTCAATTCATCTAATAGAAAAATGGTCTTCAAAACAATTCTTTTAAACCGTCTTTTAAGACGGAAGCCTAAAAATAAAATTCTCTTATTTAGCCAAAAATAAAAAAATTACAGGAAATCGTACTGGCGATAGTTGGTATATATCAGTGCACCTTGAAAATTGCATATGGAATATACCAATATTTTCAATTTTCAGGTGAGAGCCATAAAAATGAAAGGAAGGAGCAAGATGATGAAGACAGCTTGTATTGCATTAGGTATTTTAGGAGGTTTTCTGTTGCTTACCGTTTTGTGCTGTATGTTCATGTCCATCGGAAAGCGGGCAGACGAAGCCATGGAGCGCTATTTTACAGAAAAGGATCCTGAAGAAGATGCAGAACAGAAGGAAGGCAGGTAGAAAGTGGGAAAGACAGGCATTATTACAAAAGAGGATAAGGGAGGGGATAACGAATACTACCATGATATTATATCTCTGTTTAAAATTTACCGCTCAGTTAACTGGAAAATGCAGATAAAAATTAATCAGGTCAAGCAGTGTTTTCATGCAGAGTACGGTACAAATGTTGACGAGTTTCTTGAAAGTATTTATCAGGCAGGCATGGATATCAATCTTGATATGGAAAACATGAAAGAAAGGATTGAAGCTATTAATCAGGCAAATAAATACTTGAAACTAATTGATGAGGCGGTAGCTCTAATGCGAAAATACCACCCGCAGGGAGAGCGGTATTACTGGGTACTCTATTACACTTATATGTCCGCATATCGTGCTGAAAATGTAGATGAAATACTGGATAAACTGGAACCGCATTTCCCAAGAATTCCCCGGATCCATCGTGCTACCTATTTCCGATGGAGAGAAAGGGCATTTGAGGCAGTCGGGAATATTTTATGGGGATATGAACCGCAGAATCAGAAATTGCTCGCACAGGTTAGAGAAGCGTACGAACAAGAGGAGATAGAGAGTTGAAAAATTACATATAGCCAGAATATGGCGGAAAGGAGAAAAAATTGATTTTGGGGGTAGATACCGGAAACAAGATGATAAAGACAGATCATTTTATTTTTCATTCAGGAATCAAAGTAAAAGAGCAGCGGATTTTAAATGGAGAAGAGGGAATCTGCTATAAAGGTGTCAATTATATAGAAAACAGCCAAAGAATTACATATCTGCAGGATAAAACAACAGATGACAGATACTATATTCTAACACTTCTTGGAATCGCAAAAGAACTGGAAAAGGCAGAGGAAAAAATAAGTGGAAAAGGAGTGATTCCTGTTACCTTGCTTGTAGGCCTCCCGCCGGGAGACTATGGCAGGCAAAAGAGGAGATTCCAGGAATATTTCTGGAGACAAGGGAAGATCGTTCATTTTCTGTATAAAAATAGACCTTATCAGATCACATATACAGACGTAAGAGTTTATATGCAGGCATACTCGGCATATCTTCTTATTGCTAACCGATTGCGTCTCATACAATATTCAAAGGTATTGATTATTGATATCGGGGGTTTTACAGTAGATTATTTAATGGTGCGATATGGAGTTGTGCAGCCCACGCAGATTGATTCCATACCGGAAGGAATCATTACGCTTTATAAGCGGATCAATGCAGGAATCCGGCAGCATTTTAATCTTCATCTGGATGAAACAGATATCGATAATATTTTGTTTAAGAGAAATACGCAATATCCTGAAAAGGTTCTTCGGCGTACTTTTGAAATGGCAAAAGATTATTTAGTAGAACTGTTAGGAAGTTTTTTAGAACTGGGAATCGACATTCGTACAACGGTGGCAGTTTTCGTGGGTGGCGGATCGATTCTTTTAACAGACCTTATTGAAGAAGTGTGGGTCAGATATAACAGTCAGTATTATATTGTGGATGACCCACAGGCTAATGTAAAAGGATTTAAGAAGCAATATCTGGTGGAACTGGCCGGCTTAGAAAAAACGTGATATGAGCAAGAATAATCCTTATCGATTCAGCTTGGGGTTTGATCCCCAGGATCCCGATCACCGAGAGGTAGCCGAATTATTAAATTCACTGGGACATAAAAAAACGAGATTCATTGTAAAGGCGATTCTGGCATATTGCAGTAGAGAAAAGACTATGGAAAAAGACAATACGCATCAAGAGAAGAGACCTTATAGAGAGGAAGAACCCATGAAAATGGAACGTGTGATACGGTTTGATGAAGAAGTCCAGGTGGATGAGGAGGATCTATCTATGATTCAAAAAAACAAAGATTTATTAAAGTATTTGGAAGGAGAAGAACATGTTTAAGAAACATCCGGTCCTTTATTCGATTGGAATTGCGGCTTTGGTAGCCTTTGCCATTCATATGTTTTGGGGTATAGCAGTTGTGAGCGGAAATTCTATGTCCCCATCCTTAGAAGATGGAGATTTTGTTTTGTTTAACAAACATACAAATCCTGAAAAAAATCAGATTGTTGTGGCATATTTGGGTGACAAGTATATTGTTAAAAGAATTGTAGCCGTTGAAGGAGACATCATAACAATTTATGATGGTATCCTGCTGATAAATGGAGAAGAACAGGGATTTGCTGAATATGGAGAAACTGGGCAGAATGAAGTTATAACACTAGCAGAAGATGAATTTTTCCTGCTAGGTGATAATCGTGAGTATTCGAAGGACTCACGTGTTTATGGAATCATCTACCGATATGAGATTATCGGTGTTGTAGAAAGAAAATTATAGGGGAGAATACATATGTTAAAAAAGAGTGAAAGCCATTATCTTATTTTTACGCTTGCAGAACTTATCTGTCTGGGATGTGCCTGGATGCAATATGACTGGGTCTTGTATTTTCTGTTGGTATTGCTTTTGGCGCAACTGGCTTATTCTATTTATAGAGAAATAAGGCGTCGTTCGGGAACAAAAATTTGTCCGCTTTGTAAGATGCATGTAGTAATCTGGTATCGGATTTGCCCGAATTGCGGATATATTTTCGTGCCGGGATGTAAAAAAGACGAACTTACAGAAATGATTGAAGATGCTCTTGATAAGGAAGAAATCCATGATTTTGATGGTGAGTATCCTACGGAAAGAGTTGAGCAGATCGAGTTGGAGGCTGTAGAAAAATATATAAATAATCCATGATAAAAAAAATATGATAAAAGTAAGTTTTCGAAAAGTTTTTTTTGCTATAATGTCGAAATGGTGACTTGGAACACCTACAAAACCGGAACAATAAATCTCAGGTTTTGTGGCACTGCAGGTGAGTCCCTTTTTCTGGATTAAATGCTGAGATTTAGGAAAGGTGATTCGCATGGGCAAAAGAAAAACGAATGAAGAAACAATAGGAATAAAAAGGCTGTTAGAAGACTCTCTAACGGTCTTTTTTTGTAAATGAAGTTCATTTATATAAAAGTCCGGGTTTAAAACTGGCTTATGGGCGTGCTCCACCTGAAAATCCTTGCTGCACTACAGACAAAGTTTTCAGGAGGAGAGCAAATGAAAAAAACTACAAGAACTTTAAAGGAGAGTTTCAGCGCTTATCTATTACATGCGGTGGAAAATACAATCCGTACATACTGTAAAAAGGAAAATAGAATACTTAGTAGAGAGGTATTAGCAGAAAAAGTTTTGTCCGAAACAAGAACAGTGACACAGCAGCCTTTTGACAGTACAGACATATTAGAGTGTGAATATATCGGTATCGTAGAAACGGAAAAGTTTCTTCAGCAGATTACGGACAGCCATCTCATAAAGGCAATCTGTAGTTTATCGCCAATCGGTAAAGAGGTTATGTGTCTTCGAATACTTTATGAAAAAAGTTTTGAGCAAATTGGTGAGATTGAAGGAATTACAAGCAAAAAGGCGGAAAATACCTATTATAATTCTATAAAAAAGATACGAAAGATGATTAGAGGAACAAAGAATGAAAAATGAAGAGCAATTTGAAAAGCTTCTATCTCAAGCAAGGCTGGCAGATAAAAATGCCATGGCACAGATCGTAGAGATGTACCGTCCTTTATTGACCAGCCATGCGAAAGTCAGAGGAATATTTCAGGAAGATTTGTATCAGGAACTTGTGTATACAACACTTAAATGTATTTTCAAGTTTCCCCTGGAAAAGACTAAGAAAGAACTGACGGAATGATTATTTATGTCATATGAAGAGACTTGCGAAAGAAGCTGTGAGAAGGTATAATCACTATGAAACAAAAGGCTAAGTATAATAAAACTGTGTGAGGACCAAGAAGATGGATGAGAAAAGCTATAATGCGATTTTAGAGTATTTGGAAACAGCCTACAGTGGGGCAAAAATGCTTGATGATATGGAATGTATGTGCCGCTTGTCACGTGCGATTGCTGCTTTTGAAGCAGATCCGGAAGAAGAGATTTTTACAGAAGACTTCAAAGAACGGTATTACAGCAGATAGAAGTCAATGGAAATCTTTTATTTGATGAAGAAAGCCTGTTGACAAAGCAAGTCTCTTTTTCTATGATATAGGTAACACATTTTATAACTGCAGCTTTTTAGCCAGTTATGGGAATTTTGTTCCAGCGCATAGTTGGAAGACAATTTTGGCAAAAGCATTGCGTTTAAGAGCAGAAAGGCATTGATTATTTGGGTGAAAGTAATCAATGTCTTTTTTTGTTTTCAAAAATGTGTTAGAAAATCCCATCAATGAAAAGGAGGAAACAGGATGAAAAGTATAAAACAAGAAGAAACAGTAAAAATCAAGCGTATGATTTTTACATATGGTTCTGTATTATTCCCAATTGCTACCGGGCGTCCGGTAAATTATTACAGAAACGGCAAGTGGCATAGGACAGAGGATGTAAAACGGATCATCCGTGCAGATGAGGAACGTATTATAGTGGAAACGAAAGGATTTGTTTACAGTATCCATTTCCAACAGGAAGAGGCAGCCTCAGTAATGCCTGCAGCATAAATGAAATCCGTTTGAACAGGAAAAGGCAGAAAGAGGTACGCCTCTTTCTGCTGATGAAAGGAGTTGAAACTATGGGATGGGTATCTTATCATGTAGAAACAGATATAAAAAATGGAAAAAGCTTTTTTGATAGGAAGGAAGAATGTGATTTAGTACTAATAAGAACTGTAGAGGAAGGAAGCAAGATCTTAAAATCTGCTATGGTTGGAAGTACATATTACGCTGCAGTGCAGACACCGAAATCAGATGGGGCCTGCAAGGTATGGGCGGCAATCTTTTTGACCTCATTCAACCGTTCATCAGTGGATAATTTCGCTTATAAGGACATGGATGAGACAATGGGACTATCAACCCAATATTGCAAATGCCCTGTATCCATACTGAAACTATTAACAGAGACGACAAATGAAGCGGCGGTTGAATGGAGAAAAAAATGTAGGGATTACCATGAAAGTTTAAAAATCAAATCCAGATTAAAGAGGCTGCCGCTGGGATCAAGAATAACATTTATCAATCGGAGGGAGTTTCAAGGAACGGTGATACAGCCGGGACAAAGGATCTACTTGACGAAATGCAAGGGAAGGAATGGGAAACGTATGTATTGGACTGACGGGAGGTATCGTTGGAGGATCGCTTATATTCCGTCTGATTATGAACTTATTGCACAGAAGGAGACGACGAAATGAGCTGGATTTGTTTCCAAATCGAATTACCTCAAAATAAAGAACAGCAGGAACAGAAAGTGAAAGAGGAATGCGACCGGATGCTGACACAGGAAGCACACGAGGATAATGGATTTTGGTATCCGAAAATGGAGGTAATAAAATCCTGCATCTATAAAGAGGTCTATTATGCTGCATTTCGGACGATCACCTTGTCTGGTAAGTGCCTTACGAAGGCGGCTGTTTTTAAAATCAGGATTCAAGAGCATAGCACATATAATTTATTTTGCTGCGAAAAGTATGAAGAAGATTTTCCACAGGATCAGGAATGTCCTTTGTCAATCCTTCAGCTTTTAGGCAATACAAAATCCCAAAGTGCGTTAGAATGGAGAAAAAAATGTTATGAATTTCATGGGATTTCGAATGAAAAGAATACAAATGCACACATTTATCTATTCCAGAAGAAATCACAATTCAAGAAACATGCCCGGGGATCTGGGAATAGGAACTTAAAAAAGTTTTCTGGCAAGAAGGGGTATCTCAAAATTTCTAAGAGTGGATAAGAGATTCTAATTTCTGATTTATACATCTGATTATCGAAAAAAAGGAAGCGGTTACACACAAAGAAAGTGTTTCTGCTTTCTTTTTTTCTTTGTAATTTTCAAAGAGATAGAATTGCGATAAAAAAGAGATATAATTGCGTCTGTAATGAAATTGACAGACGATTCTAAACGTTATAGAATGATAGTGTAAAGTTTTGTGCATGTGGGACGTATACATGGAGAGCCACAAAACCTTATCATAAAGCGTGAGGAACAGTCCGGAAGGGCTGTTTTTTTCATGCCTAAATCCAGAAGGAAGGAGGCTGGTGCTTGTTTAATCTGAAACGACAATTTCATAATGGAACGGGAAAGCAATTGGGGAATCCATCTTTAAGTAATATAACAGCATGGATTCCCCAGTTTATGTTTATCTGTTTTCTCGTAGCGGGACTCACAGCATTTATGATTCATCCTGTTTTTGCTGAAGATATTTTTTCAATGGCAAAAACTGCAATGCAGAAAGTCTACAATGATGTAATCAGCATTGCGACAGTTGCAGCGGTAGTATGTTCTGCAGTGTGCTTGTTTTTAATGAATTTTTCGAAATCTGGCAGAACTGTGGATGAATCCCGGATCTGGCTGAAGCGGATCATTATCTGCTGGGCAGTTCTGATGGCTTTGGGTGCAATCGTAAATTACATGGAAGCATTGGTTCCAAAGCAGCAATTTACATCATAGTTTTCAAAAATGATAGAAAGCCGGCGCTCTCCCGGTTAGAGAAAGGAGGCATATGACGGCAGTTGAGCTGGTTGATAGAACTGTTAATCGAAGGAGTACGAGAGGTTTGTTCCCAGTTTTTGGTTGATATGATGGATCTGTTGACTAATATGTTTACAGAATTAGTCTCTTGCGATCTGAGCCTGTTTGAAGAACTGTTTGGCGTGGTGAAAGATTTGTATGAGAATGCAATCCTGCCGCTGGGAATTGCAATCCTCTTGCTAATTCTTGTATGGCAGTTATTTAAAACTATGTTTGGTAGAGGCGGCGTTACAGCAGAAGACCCTGTAGAATTGGTCTGCCGGAGCTGTATCTGCCTCTTTTTTGTGATCTTTGCCAGACCTCTTGCAAATTATATCCTAAGCGTCGCGGGAACTCCCTATCAATGGGTAGCAGGAACAGACATTGAGATAGAGAGTTTTTCGGATTTTGTAAATGCCCTGGATGCAATTTCGGCAGGACTTGGGATCAGCACATTGAGTATTACGATTCTGATGCTGATCATGCAGTTTGTGATAGCCTGGAATTATTTCAAAATGCTTTTTATAATAGCGGAAAGATATGTCCTTTTAGGCGTATTTTCTTATACATCTCCACTTGCGTTTGCGACAGGAGGGTCCAAAGCCACAAACAATATTCTTGCTTCATGGGCGAAGATGTTCGGCGGCCAGGTTGTTTTGATTATTATGAATGCCTGGTGTATGAAGATGTTTCTGAGCGGTTATGGAAATCTGATGGCAACAGGGTTAGGGTTTACAAAGTTCTTTATTGCGGCCTTGTGCTTAGTAGGATTCTGCAAAATTGCATATAAGCTGGATTCCTATATGGCAGCTCTGGGAGTTAATTTAGGAAGACCTTCAAATGGAATTGGTGCAATGGGACTGATGATGGCAGCAAGCCGATTGTTTTCTCATACATCAGGATATTTTGGAGGGACAGAAAATGCTTCATCGGAGAATGGGTCTTCCTCCAATTCTGGAGAAGGGGAAGCCAATATGTCCGGCGGGAGCGGCCCAATCCCCATGAGCCCAAGCGGTGTAGAACCGGAAGAAATGAATCAGTCAATGGGGCAAGAAACAGAAGGCGAAAGTACAGACGCGATTTTGGAAGATGCAGGATTCGATGAAGTAAATAACCAGAATGATGTTTTGGAAGAAATGGGTGCAGCTTCAGAAATGGATCAGACGGAGGCAGAGGAAAACGATGCTGGAACGGCGGCAATCTTTGAAAGCAATGGAGACCAAACGATACCGAGCGATGAAGACGGCAATCCTGTACCGAGTGCAGGAGAGGATGAGATGTTTGGAAACCCTGGTATGGTAGAAAATGACGGAGAACCATCAGAGTCCTTTACGGGCATGGTTGAAGACGATACAGAGCAGGGAACTGCTTATGCGGAAAATGTGGAAGAAAACGAGCCGATTCCTATGGGAGAAGCAAGTGAGGAATGGTCAGGACAAGCAATGGAAAATGAGGCAAATGTGCCGGATTATCCTCGGGAAGAAGAGGAGATGGAAATCCAGGGAATGGATCTTGATTCTGGCGGAGTGGCAGAAAAGGATATGGATCTGGAAGGAACCACAACTAGCAGCGCCGGCGGCAGTTTTTCAGATGGAGAATATGATGCCGGGGCTGGTGCTAAAGACCATGTATCGTCAGAAGCAGGTATATTAAATGAAATTGGTGAAAGTACAATATCCGGCGAAAGCATAGCAGCTGGATCAGGGTATTCTGAAATGAACGATCCGGATATGGAAGTATCAGGTCATATGAAAGATCATGCTGATACTGGAAAGATTTCTTCCCCTGAGTTTGGAAAAGGCCACTCATTAGGAAAAGGTTATGAACGGGAGGATACATTGAATGATGGCGTTCCGCTGACGGAACAGGATTTCCACGAGATGGGAAGTATTCCATCTGCTGATAAAATCCATGACACGGTTCCTGATGATTTCCATACAGTGCCAAGAACCAGAAAAGAACTCCACCGTGGCAGAAAAGATGAGACAGAGTTTTAGCGGGGAGGTGAATTTGGATGCAGGAGGATAAACAGCAGGGTTCCGTTGCAGATGGGGCAGTCCATATAGCGCAGGGAGCGCAGGCGGCATATTCTGTGATTTCGGCGGCAAGAGCCGGAAGTACCGCCGCCGGAGCAGCGGTAGGAACGGCAACGGCTGGGCCTTTGGGAACGGTCGTAGGCTTTTTGGTGACTACAAAGACCTTTTGGAAGATCCTGGGGGCTGTCTTTGCCGCAATCCTTTTATTCCTTTTTATTATCGTCAATTTCATTGGTATCCTTTTATCCTACCTGGGATTTATGGATGCAGACTCCTTTGCGAATCAGGCACAGTCTGAGGAATTAAGCAACATCCGGAGCCGGATTGAGCTAATACTGGAGGAAGAAACCTATCGGAATGAAATCCTTTCCATTATCTCGCAGGAAAGAGATGCAAAGCTTCAGGAGATACAGGCAGATTGGAGTGCGAATTATCCAGATTATACGCTTGAGATTGTGGATGAATATGAAACAAAATTGAAAGACAATCTGGAGTATTATCTTGGGATCTTTCTTTTAGAGCAGTGGGATGAAAGTACCCAGAAATCTTTCTTGGGATATTCGGGAAGCCTGAATGCAAATCTACAGACAAGCCTGACAAGTCCCTATGATGCTTATTTTGAAGAAGCTGCCAATACCTATAATGTTCCGGTAGCACTATTGCTTGCAATGGGGCAAGTGGAATCCGGATTTGACCCAAATGTGGTTTCAGGCGCTGGAGCAATTGGTATCATGCAGTTAATGCCGGGAACCGCAGCATCACTCGGAGTAGAGAATCCTTATGACCCCAGACAGAACATTATGGGCGGTGCAAAGTATGTGGCGCAATTGATTGAGCAGTTTCGGGACTTCCCTAACGCATTGGAGCTTGTTATTGCCAGCTATAATGCTGGACCACAGGCAGTGGTAAATGCGGGGTATCAGGTTCCTGCCTATACAGAAACACAAAATCATGTCCGAAAAGTGATGGGGTATTTGACAGTGACGGATCTTGATAGAGATGAACAAGAGCAGGACACAGAGAGTCTGGAAAATTCTTATGCTTTACTTAAAACGGCGGTGCAGGACCATGTAAGCCGTTTTTTTTCATGGTCCAATACAGGGGTAGAAGAAACGACACAAAAGCAGATCGTGTATTACTTAAATACAGAAGGCGCCAGGGTGGAAATATCCAAGGAAACTTATGAAGAACTAAAAGAAAGTGGACAAAATGTTACTTCGGAAGAGACAGAGGTTCCGGTTAAACGGGCAGAATACACGTTGGCGTTGCTGCTTAATTCCCAGCTTTTAGGCACAGCGACAGGATATGAATACAAATATGTCCTAGATCAGCCGACTTTCGAACTGGTTATCCGTGTTTTACAGGTTATGCAGGATGGAGTAGACGCATTAAAAGATGCGTTTTTTTCTTTGTTTTCCTGGACTGATTTTGTAACAGGAGGAAACATAGAGGATTCCTATGTTGGGAATATCGATGTTACCGGTGATGTGATCCATTACGATACGGTCGGTAATGGCGTTAAGGAGGTTGTGTATTTCAACCAATTGGAAGAACCCTGGGCAAGCCTGCCGTATGCAAGCAGTACGGTGGCAAATTCCGGATGCGGGCCTACATCTATGGCGATTGTAATTTCAACTCTTACCGGAAATAATGTGACTCCGGAAATGACAAAATCCTTTGCGGAGAATAATGGGGAATATGTACCGGGACAGGGAACCAGTCATTCTTTTATTGGAAATGCGGCGGCACACTGGGGATTGACCTGTGAAAGAGTAGGGAAGGACCGAATGGATGATGTCGTGCAGGCACTGAAAGAAGGAAAAATGGTTGTAGAGATTTGTGAAGCTTATACGATAACCGGCGGAAGCAGTGGACACTTCATTGTCTTGACAGGAGTGACAAGCGACGGTTACATCACCATAGCTGACTGTGCCAGTCGTGAACGGACTGGCAAGGTATATAGCGTAGAAACGATAAAAAGCTATGGAAGGGATCTGTCAGCAGGAGCGTTTTGGATTATTGGAAAGTAGGTGAAAAAATGAGGTTAAAAAAAATCGTCATGATCGTCCTCTTGTTTTGTGCCTTTTTTGCTGTATCTCCTGTGAAGGCATTCGCAGAGGAAGCCCCTTTGGACTTGCCTGTGATTACGCAGTGGATGGAAGGAAAAGGCTATGATTCTGATGGAAAAATGCTGGCAGATACATGGGCCTATGATTCCGTAAATGCTTCGGGAAAGTATGTTCTGTTTGGAACAGAAGGAGAAGTACTTCAAAAAGCAGAAGACTGGCAGGAAAGAAATGAAACAGGAGAGAATTACTCGGTCACGGATCAGAATACAGGGATCATTGCGATACGGTGCAGTACTTTTCCAGATTTTACAGGAATCATAGAGGGAGTACTTGAAGAGAAAGGAGGAACCCAGTATCCATTTGAACTAGATTATGAGAATGGATATAGCAGCAATGTATCTGTCGGCGCGGGCAATTATAGGCTTAAACTTACTGCGTATGATGATAAATTCTATTATCAGATCAGCGTTGAAGAAGAACAGATAGAAATCCAGGAGGCTGATTTTGAAATCATAAATCTTCAGGTAACTCAGAGCGCGAAAGACAGGCTGAAAGAACAGGATACGGCGGAGCATGAAGAAGAGCTTGCCTTAGGCGGATTAGATGGAGCAGGGCAAGGGCTTTCAGAAGAAGAGCTGAAGAAGATGGGCACCTTTTTTCTGCTTACCGTTGCGATCTGTCTGACCGGGTACGGGATTTATCGGAAAAGAAAGAAAACGTACACTTGATATTCGAAAGGGGGCCTGAGATGTCAGGAAAAGAAAAGGTGGATATTTACACGATACCACCGAACTTTGCAGAATCTGGGAAGTGGTTTTCAGGAAGGATTGATGCGGGAAATGCCGTAGAGGCAGCAATAATAACGCTTTTTTTAGTAAAACTTCTTCTGGAACTGCCGATAGACGGTAAAATGAAAATTTATGCTGGTGTGATATTTATCCTGCCGGTTACTATTTTCGCAGTAATCGGAGTACAAGGGGAGCGCCTGACCTTATTTTTATTCCATGTTCTGTGTTTCCTAAAAAAACGCAGGGTGCTTGAAAAGCCAAGTGGAAAGTACCAATTAGAGAGAAAGCGCAGGATAGAAAGAAGAAAGCACAAGGCCGAGAGAAGAAATTTGAAAAGGAAGGGAGGTAATGGAGATCAGTCAGGAAATCAAAGAGCTGGAAGCAAGGCTGCGAGAGGCACGAAGAGAAGAAAAGCGAATGCAAAAAGAGGAGCGGGTCCATCGACAGAAACAGAAAAAGGCTGAAAGAGAGCAGGAACGGGAAGAAAGCCGGGTTCGGCGGGAAATTCAGAAAGAAGAAGAGAAGCTAAGGCGTTCTTTAGCAAATCCGCAGATGGAAAAGGTAGATACTGAGACACATAATAAAAGGAAAAAATCTAGCCATTATATGAAAGTCCAGGAGGATAGCCAGGAGCTACTTCCCATGACTTGGGCTGCAACGTATCTTCCAATTAAAAAGATCAAGAATGGGATTATTTATACGGAGGATGGCAGATATATAAAAATGCTCGAAATTCTGCCTATAAATTTTTTGCTACGTTCACCTTCTGAGCAGAGAAATATTGTTTTTTCCTTTTTAAGCTATTTGAAAATCGCTCCAATCCGGATGCAGTTTAAAATCGTTTCGAAAAAAGCAGATATTGCAGAGTATTTAGAGAAGATCCAGGAAGAGATTGAGCGTGAGGAGGATGAACAATGCAGGATATTGCAGGAGGATTACGCGAAATTAATCCGTTCTATTGGTACGAAAGAAGCAATTACCAGACGGTTCTTTTTGATCTTTGAATATCATTCTTATGATGGAAACCGTAATCCGAAGGAAAAAGATGTGTATTTGAACCTCCGGTCAGCAGTACAGACGGCAAAAAAATATCTTGCAATGTGCGGGAACGTGGTCCTGGAACATGAAAACGAATCCCGTTTTTGCGTAGAAGTACTGTATCAGATTTTGAACCGGAAAACCAGTGTTACCGTACCGCTTTCGGAAAGGATTCAGAAAGTTTCCGAATGGTATAGAAAAGAAAACGGGAAAGAAAGCCTTTCCCGGCTGCCGGTCACGGAGTTGTTTGCTCCCAATGCTATTGATTTTAAACATCGTAATTATGTGGTGTTCGACGGCGTATATCATACCTATCTATACATTCCTTCCAATAAGTATAGGATCCGTGTCCCTGCCGGATGGCTTTCGCTGTTGATCAATGCAGGAGAGGGGATTGATGTAGACATCTTTTTCTTCAAGCAAGATAAAGTCAAATCTATGGAACGGATTGGCCGAAGAATCCGGCTGAACCGTTCAAAATTGAAGGAAACATATGATACCAATACGGATTATGACGACCTGTCGGAATCGATTCGTGCAGGATTCTATTTAAAGAATGGGCTGAGCGGCAGTGAAGAACTCTACTATATGGCAACGCTCATTACGATTACAGGACATTCAGAAAAAGAGGTAGAGTGGCGTGCCAGGGAAATGGCAAAACTGCTAAGTTCCCAGGATATAGGAACTGCCAGATGCATTTTTTCAGAAGAAGCTGCGTTCTTATCTTCCTTGCCGGTTTTAAATCTGGATCAGAATCTATACAGGAAAGCAAGGCGGAACATTTTAACTTCGGGCGTTGCTGCCTGCTATCCCTTTGTGAGCTACGAAATGTCCGACCGTGATGGAATCCTGATGGGGGTTAACAAGGCGAATAACTCTCTTGTGATCGTAGATATTTTTAATTCGGAGGTTTATAAGAATGCCAATATTACGATTTTAGGGACCAGCGGAGCAGGAAAAACGTTCTGTCTCCAGTTGATGGCTCTGAGGATGCGGCGGAAAAATATTCAGGTATTTATTGTTGCACCGGAAAAGGGGCATGAACTCGCAAGAGCCTGCCAGAATATCGGCGGAGCCTATTTGAAAATTGCACCTGGATCGGATTATGGGATCAATATCATGGAGATCCGGCCCAGCGATCAAAGTGCGAGGATCATCTTGGACGGGGAGGCGTCCCAACGCTCCGAACTGGCAATGAAGATCCAGAGCCTTCATATTTTCTTTACGATCCTGATACCGGATATTACCCATGAGGAGCGGCAGCTTCTAGATGAAGCCTTTATTCTTACATATAAAGAGAAAGGAATCACGCATGACAATGCAAGCCTCTGGGATGAAAACCATCCAGGAAGATATAAAGAAATGCCTATACTGGGTGATCTATACAGGATCCTTTTAGAAAAAGAAGATACAAAACGGATGGCGAACATTTTAAACCGGTTAGTCAATGGCTCTTCCTCTAATTTTAACCGGCGGACCAATATTGACTCAGACAACAAATATATTGTCCTTGATATTTCTGAAATGCAGAGTGATCTGGGACTTGCGACATTTACGGCTTTGGATTTTGTGTGGTCGAAAGTAAAAGAAGACCGGACAAAGGAAAAAGCCTTTTTTATTGATGAATGCTGGGCGCTGCTGGCTGATAATGAGCTGACTGCAAATTATATCCTGGAAATATTTAAAACCATCCGGGGATATGGTGGCGCTGCGGTCTGTGCAAGTCAGGATCTGGAAGACTTCTTTTCCCTTAAAAATGGGAAATATGGAAAAGGGGTGTTAAACAATTCTAAAACAAAAATCATCTTGAACCTGGAGCATAAAGAAGCGGAAATTGTAAAAAATGAGATGGATCTTTCAGAAGCAGAGATGCTGGCAATTACAAGGTTCGAGAGAGGAAACGCTTTGATATCGACAAATAATAATAATCTATTGGTTGAGTTTAAGGCTAGTCAATTAGAAAAAGACCTGATCACGACAGACCGAAAAGATTTGAAAGAATTAAAAGAACGTCTGGAGAAATATGGCGGCCGGGCATATGGGAGAAGGGGGGCATAGGCAGCATGGTATGAAAAAATGAGTAATCAATGCGTAAAAAATACGCAAATCTGATCGAGTGATAAACAGAATACGCAATGATTGCGTATATCCGAAAGAAAGGAGAATGCTTTGGAATACATGAATAATCAAAAACAGGTTGAGAAACAGATCCTTGAATTGGTAAAAAAATACAATGTTTTATATAAGAAACAGCTCTATGAGTTCTTCGCAGTAGATGGGCGGGACAAATATGTAGGGAAAGCATTGCATTCTCTGTTAAAGGATCGGTTTCTTTATCTTAATGAGGTCACACAGATGGTCTACCAGCATGAGAAAGCCTATGAGTTCAGAGAAAAAGGAACGCTTATGGCCTTTTGGGTTTTGATCTCTTTGATGAAGCAAAAGAAAATAGAGAGCCACTTTTTATCTTCACGGGAGGAATATCCGGTTCGGATCATTTTTGTGGGAGATGCGGAAATCTATGATATTTTGTACGTTACGGAGGAAGAAATCCAGCTAGTAAACAATCTTTTTTCAAGAAAAAGAATTGAAGGCTGCCAGCATGTAGTGATTGTGGAAGATAAACATGAAATTTCACAGCTTCGAATCCCTGATGTAATTGGATTTTGTACAGTTTCAGAAGACGATGGAGGAGTTGAGTATTATCGCAGAGAGGAATGAAAAGGAGGTATTACAGAAACTACAAAAACAGCTTGATGCCGGACAAAAAGCAGCTGGGCATGTAGAACAAATGCTGGCAGAATCCAGAAACCTGCTGCTTGCATATTCCAGGAAAACAGTAAATATCCATTATGAAAATCTAAGCGATATGATTGTGGAAGCAGCGAAAAGTTCAGAAGTATTGACGGAAAAAATGAGGCGTTTAGTCCTGGAAATGACATTGGACACAAGGAAATATGAGCGTTATAAATCCGATGTTGTATTGATACATGGGATAGAACTCAAGTATCAAAATGAAGTCCTTTGTATCTCACTTCCGACTCTGATTCCACACAGAAAAGCAGAATATACGGATTATATATACAGACCTCTTTATACTGCATTTCAACATTGGTGTATGCAACAGGCAGAGAACAATCTGGTGATTCCAGAATATAAGAACTGTACGGTTTGCTTTTTTCATCTTTATGATAAAAACCTGCCTCTATACAGAGTACGGGATCATGACAATATGGAAGAAAAACACGTCCTTGACGTAATCGCAAATTTTTTCCTGACGTCTGACAGCGGGTACTATACCAGTACATATCATGAGACTCGTATGGAAGAGCGGGACAGAACTGTGATCTATTTAATCCCGGCAGAAATTTTTCCGGTTTGGTTACAGGAAAAACAGGGGCAAATCATATCGAAATTGTTGTAGCCTGCGATGGTATCTTTTTCGATATCAAAAATAGCAGGATATATATTGAAAATACTGGGTTTGTGGAAAAAATTCCTTGACGGAATTTACCCAAGTATGAAAAGGATAGGGTACGCATATGAGCAGACATACTACACGGGAAAAGATGCAAACAAAACGGGATATACTCCTAAAAATGATCGCTATTTCAGGTGAGCTGCCGTCATATTTGGTGTGTATGATCATTGGCTCTCCGTCCTATGCTGCCAGTCTGATTACGGTGATGAGAAAAGAAGGATATATTCACACTAGGGCAAAAGACGGCATCAGAGGGTATATTTTAACTAAACGGGCGAAAACATATCTGCTAAATCATTATGAGACGGACATGCGGGACTATTTGACTGGGGCGAGCGAGACAAACCATGTAAAATCAGAGAAAGAAAAAAGGCTTCGCCTTCATCGTATGAGCCTTGCATGGACGCACTTTTTTATGCAGGGGTGTCTTATCTTTCCGTCTGAGAAACCTGAGATTTTCAGCGAAGGTTTTTTTGAGAACAAGCAAGTGGGAACCTACTATGGAAGCCAGGAATTAAAAGGTGGAACAGATAAAATAAAAGGTTCCAGGGCTTGCGGACTTTTTACAAAAAAGGGAGCAGCTTTCGTGGTATACCAAACGATGGAAAATCTGTTAAAGTGGGCGAAAAAAACAGAGTTTGCGATGCGTGCATGGGTGGAAGGAAAAGCACTTCGGCATAACCTGTCATGGGGAAGCGATGCGATCTTTTTGGGAAATTCTATGGAGTTCCTGCTCCAGATCCTAAGAAGCACGGGTGGAGTTAAGAACCAGTTGTTTCAAGTAGACGAAACATATGACCATTACTATTATGTACCGTGCTTAGCTGCGGCATCTGTTATACAGACAGACTTAATCGTGGATGGGAAGACTTCGAAACTCTTCAAAAAATTTTTATATACGATGTTAGATTGTGTTGAAGAACGAGAGTTTTCCGTTCATGCCGGGTACCAGAACCAGCAGAGAGTCTACTTCTGCTATGAAATGGAACTTAAGCATTTAATACAGGTAAAAATGGAACTGGAGAGGAAAGGGAATGGGGTTGTGGTCTGTCTGGACTATCAAGCAGAGACCCTAAAAAAATATTTTGGAGAGGAGGTGGAGATGATGGTCCTTGTTTGCCAGAAAGTAAAACAGTATCTGGACATGCAGAGTTCGTAGATGCATATCCTTCGGGAACGCACTACAGGAGGTGGCGTAAGCCATGCAGAGCCAATTTCGTACAGGGAGCCTGACCGTGGACCAAATGAGCAGGCTTCATATTTCAGGTAATATCATTCCTGTAACCTGGTTTAAGACAATCCGGAAAGCAACAGGGAAACCGAATCTGAATGCAATTATTATCCTGGCGGATATTGTGTATTGGTATCGCCCAGTAGAGATCCGTGATGAATTGACAGGTGAACTGATCGGATTAAGGAAAAAATTCCACTCGGATATCCTGCAGCGCAGTTACCAGCAGATTGCAGATCAGTTTGGTATTACGAAAAGAGATGCGACCAATGCGGTAGTAGAACTGGAAAAGCTGGGTGTAGTGAAACGGATTTTTCGAACCTTGCGGCTGGGCGGGCAACAGATTCCCAATGTGTTGTTCCTGGATCTGAATGTAAAAGTATTAGAACATCTTACTTATCCGGATGGGGAAAACAGAGGGTATCCCTCAAATCGGGGACACCCCTCCCTGAAATCAGTGGCAGGTACTACTGAAATCAGTCAGAACGCTTCACCGTTTTGGGAGGGAGGATACGCGCAAATAGGAGAGACAAATACAGAGAATACAAAGAGAGATTTCTCAAAGATTCCTTCTTCAGATTCTTATGCGAAGATGGAGGAACAGATTAAGACGCAGATCTCCTACGACGTATTAAAACACGATTATCCTTTTGATAACAAGATTGATGAGATTTTAGGGATCCTGTTGGATGTGATGACAAGCTCTGCAGATACCATCCGTGTGAACAGGGAAGAGAAGCCGGCCGAAATCGTAAAGGCGCAATTTGGAAAGCTGACAATGGAGCATATCCAATTTGTACTCAGCTGTATGGAGAAGAATACAGCCAAGGTAACAAATATCCGTTCGCTGTATATCACAGCACTTTATAATTCGGTAAATACCATTTCCAGTTATTACAGCAGCCTTTATAACTACCATATGGCATCTGGGCTGCTTGAAAGAAGAGAGGAGGAAGAGAACGGGAAAACTTCTTGATCACAAGGGGCTTATAAAAAAGCTCTTATTTGCCGGCCTGTTTGCAGGACTTACATTCTACTTTGGCGGTGTATTGGAACGCCTGATCCATGCAAAGGTGGAGATCAATCCGCTGATTTGTATCCGGCAGGGAATCACAACTATACAAGGACTACAGTGTTCTGCCTGTGCTTTCATAGGAATCCTTTTGGTTGCCGCAGTAATTATCTGGAGAGGACACGGAAAGGAAGTCTTAGAAACCGATGAAGACCGGAATTTTGATTATTCTGTCAAAGGCACTTACGGTACTGCAGGCTATATGAAACATGATGAGGAAAAAGAAATCCTGAATCTTGATAAGAAACTGGATGAAGTGAAAGGGATTGTTTTCGGGAAGGATCTGGAAACAGGAGAATATGTAAGCCTTCCGGTAGACTCCAGACTCAATAGGAACCTCGCCGTGTGTGGCAGCCAGGGAAGTATGAAATCCAGAGCCTTTGCACGAAATATGGCTCTCCAGTGCGTAAGGCGTGGTGAATCAATGTTCATTTCAGATCCAAAAAGCGAACTCTATGAAGATCTGGCGTCTTACTTTAAAGAGCAGGGCTATGTTGTAAAACAATTCAACCTGATCGAACTTTCCCACAGCAATGCGTGGGACTGCCTTGCAGAAATCGACGATGGAAGCATGATCGATGTTTTTGTGGATGTAGTGATCCGGAATACGACAGACAAATTTGACCATTTTTATGATAATGTGGAAATGGATCTTCTAAAAGCGTTATGCCTGTATGTATATGAGGAATATCCGGAGGGAAAAAAGACATTCCCGGAAGCGTACAAGCTGCTGCTAAATAAATCTGTTGAAATGCTGGACAGTATTTTTGAAAGGCTTCCTACCAACCATCCGGCCAGAGGGCCGTATCAGTTGTTCAGTAAAGCCGAAAAGGTAAAGGGGAATGCAGTTTTAGGACTTGGAACGCGGCTGCAGATCATGCAGAATAAACTGGTCCAGCAGATCACAAGCAATCAGGATATCGACCTGACACTTCCCGGGAAACAAAAATGCGCTTATTTTTGTATTACTTCCGATCAGGATTCTACCTTTGATGTGCTGGCAACGTTGTTTACCTCTTTTCTTTGTATTAAGCTGGTACGGTTTGCAGACCGTACTGAGGAACGGAAACTCCCAGTGGGGATGAGCTTTATATTGGATGAATTTCCCAATATTGGTGTGATCCCTGACTTTAAGAAAAAACTTGCGACAGCCAGAAGCAGGGGGATCGGGATGAGCATTATCTTTCAAAATATCCCACAGATGATGAACCGTTATCCGGAAGGCCAGTGGGAAGAAATCATCGGCGGCTGTGATATGTCCCTGTTCTTAGGCTGTAACGATATGACAACGGCTACCTACTATAGCTCCCGTTCCGGGGAAGCAACAGTTTCGGTTGCATCCTGCAGGAAAAGTTATTATACTATACGGATGACGGATTATGTACCGGAGTATTCAGAGACATCCTCTGTAGGAAAGCGGATGCTGCTTTTGCCGGATGAAGTCCTGCGGTTCCCTTTAGATGAAATGCTTTTGATCATCCGTGGTCAAAAGATACTCAAGCTCAAAAAGATGGATTACACGGAACATCCAGATTCGAAATACCTGAAGCTGGAAAAAACAGAAGATTTTATCCCACAGTGGTATCAGAAAATGGAGAAAGAGAATCCTCCTCTGGAAGAAGTGGAACCAGAACAGGAGCGTATCATGCGGGCCCAGGCGGAAGCGGAGAAGCAGGAAGAAGAAATCCTGACTTTAGAGGAAGAACTTCCGAAAAAGAAACCGGTGAAGAAATCAGGGGAGCCGGCTCCCGTAATCAAGGTCGAGGATCTGTTTGGATAAAGAACAGGAGGTTGTATGCAATATGGACATCCGAAATAATACACTCACCAGGCATACTTTCCGAAAGCTGCTTTTGCAGGAATTTGGCATAGCGATCGGAGAGAAAGAATCCGATAAGATAGAATTAGCAGAATCCTGTATTGAAATCTATAACAGCATGGAAGCATTTTATGAAAAGACAGGCTGGGATAAAGATAACCCGGAACAAAGCAGTCCGGAATATTTGAAACAAAATCATATCTGCCGAAACATTCAGGGCAGGATCTGGTATTTTTCAAGAATCCGCTGGGAGGAAGGATTAAAACGACTTCTTGCGGAGCAAGAAACGAAAAATTAGCTGACAGCAGTACAAGCTGTCAGATCGAAGCTTACAATTTCATATGGAGTATAGAAATGCAGGCACAGGAAAACAGTCGGAAGGGCTGTTTTTTTGTGCCTTTTTTGAAAGGAGATTTTTATGGCAGAAGTAATGAAAACAGAAGAAAAAGAAATGCCCAGAGCAGTCATGCCAGGATCCGTTCTTACCATTGAAGTGGATTCCAGTGTGGAAAGCAGCCAGGAAAAAGAGGAGGCAAGGTGGCATCAGCTCTTAAATGCCCAGAGAACACGGAAAATCTTGACCGGCCCATTAAGCGGTATCGAAAAACTGGAAAGCGGCTGGATGGTGGCCGTGACCTATTTCAACGGGTACCGGATCATTATTCCTATGTCGGAAATGATGATCAATTTAAAAGGCGATGGACGGGAGAATGCGGATACCTTAAACCGGCAGGTCAGGATTGCCAATAATATGCTGGGTGCGGATATTGATTTTATCATCAAAGATCTGGATGAGGCGTCCAGAAGTGTGGTAGCCTCCCGAAAGGATGCAATGCTTAGGAAACGCCAGATCTTCTATTTTTCCGATAATGAGGAAGAACAGCCGATGATCTATCCTGGAAGGATTGTGGAGGCAAGAGTCATTGCCGTTGCACCGAAAGCGGTCCGGCTGGAAGTGTTCGGTGTGGAGTGCTCCGTTCGTGCAAGGGATATGGCATGGGAGTGGATGCCGGATGCAACAGAAAAATTCCAGGTGGGAGACCTGGTTTTAGTCTGCGTCAATAAAGTAGAAGCACCGGATGTGGAGAATGTAACGGTTATGGCGGATGCAAAAGGCGCAACGGAGAACACCAATAAAGATAACCTGAAGAAATGCCATCGGCAGGGGAAATACTCCGGTATCATTACCGATGTCTATAAAGGGACTTACTTTATCCGTCTGGATCTTGGCGTTAACGCCATTGCCCACGAGTGTAACATGACAACTCTGCCGGGAAAATGGGACCGGATCGGATTTGTTGTTACACGGATCAATGAAACATCCGAGGTAGCAGAAGGAATCATTACCAGAATGATCAAGCGTCATGAGTAAAGTTTATAAAAATTTTAGAAAATTGCCTTGAAATACAATGCCCAGATTTTTTATCATGCACCATACATACAGGAAAGGGGGAATGTCCGCATGAAGAAAAGGAAAAAACAGACGGAAGTTTTCTGCCCCTATTGCGGAAGAAGAGCAGTTCTTCGGCCGATTACTTATGTTGTTGGAGAAAACCGGAGAATCTTCGATCCGGATCAGATGGTTTATGTGTGCAGTGCGTATCCGGCGTGTAATGCTTATGTGGCAGCGAACAAAAAGAATTTAAGACCGCTTGGGAGCCTGGCTGACGGAGAACTGAGAAACTTGCGCATCCAGGCTCACCGGGCGCTGCGGAGCCTTTGGCAGAATGGCTACTTATCGGAAAAAGATGCTTACCATTGGCTGAGCGGAAAACTGGGGCTTCCTGAGAAAGATACCCATATCGCAAAGTTCAGCCATTACCGCTGTAAAGAAACAATCCGCTGTTGTGAAGCATACATAGAAGAGCGCAGGGAGTTCGAAAAAAAGGGCAGGAGGATGACAAAGAGCAGAAAGGAAGGAAGCCATGATACTAAGGGCAACAGAACGTGATATGTATAAGCTGATGGATTACAAGGAAACATGCCTCATACGGGCAGGAATCTGCATAGGAGGGGCCTGCATATGCACTGTGCTGCTGGCCTGCAGAGGACTTTCCTGGGAACCTCTTTATCTTGTGATCCTGCTTTCCGGGACAGCATTTTTCCTGTTCCGGGAAGCAATCGAAGCGAATGACCGGATCATGCAGACGAAGGATTGCTATATGGAGCTGGAAAGCGACTGTCTAGTAGTCCGTCAGCCCCAGAAAAAGGAGCATTATGAAGCCTGCAGGATCTTCTTTGATGAGATTGAAAAGATTGTGGAAGGCAGTAAAGGCGGGGAGGCAGAATTCTATGTGGTAATCCGGAGGATGAAGGATCAGGACCGGAAGAGCTTTATTCTTTTTGACGATACGGAAAAAGAGACACGGATCTTCCAGGTCCGTTCTTTTGGGTATAAGAAAGAGGAATTCCAAAAGCTCTATCGGAAACTTCGCTGGGAGGTCCCTGGCCGTGTCCGTATTTTCGGAACAAGGAAACAGAGCGCCTGGTTCCGGAAGAAGAAGGGGAATGGCTGGAAGGTATTGCTGGCAGCCGTCTGCCTGTATGGAATTCCAAAAGCCTTTCTGCTTCTTTTGTAAAGGAGAAAGAAATGGAAGAGTTTTATACAGCGATTGGGATCAAACGGGAACCTGGCAGTTTCAGCGTTGTGTCACAGGGAGAACGGTTCTCTTTATATCGGGCCGAACCGTTGCTCTGGACAATCCTGCAGGGAAGATTTCTTAAAAAAGATGAAATTTACCCTGAAATGTATGCCAAGTGTTTAAATGGCCGAATGGAAAAAATAGGAGAGGAGGAAGCTGCTTACTGTCTGAGAAGATTGTCAAACCGGAGATTAGTCATAAAAATATCGGCAGAAGACTCTATGGATGCACAGAGAAAGATCTTACAACGGTCTGTGGTAGCACCTACCGATCTTGCCGGCAGCCTGCCGGCATCTTCTTTATTTCGGAAAGCCTTTGGCGAACCGGGAAGAGTATCTGCCCATGACAAGACCTGGCAGAAACGATGGGAGCATCGGGAGCGCACGCTTCTTAAGATGCTTGGGATTTTTGGGGAAGTTCCAAAATATCTGGAGGCTGTCGGGGGCTCCTGGGAGGTGATGCCCACTAGATTTGCAAAGTACAGGGAAGAATTTGAAACATTTGACACAGAAACTTTTCTTTCTACACTTGGGCGACTGCACAGGGAAAGAATGATCGGTATTTTAGCAGTACAGGAAAAAGAGGTATCAGGATGAAAAAATTAAAAAGGTTACTGGCGAAGATAAAGGCTGAGCGTCTGCTAAAGGCGACAGACCGATTTGCGGCCGGCATGGAAAACGTTCCCTTTGTTTTCCGGGACAGGATGCTGAAATTATCAGCCCTGTCCTTTTTTCTTGGCGGAGTAGGAACGTATGTGGGCCTTCTTTTGGGAGAGGGAAACTTTATCCTATTCTCCTGGGTGCTTTGCGGGATCAATCTTTATCAGGCCGTCAGGCTTTATCGGATCGCAAAGCAAAAACAGTATGAAGTGATCGAAGGCTGCATATCCCAGATCAAAGGAAAGCATGGGATCGGCAGAACCTGCCGAGTGTTTGTAAAGACCGATGACGGGGAGACAAAAGAACTTGTCTTAGAGAAAGGAAATCCTTTGCGGGCAGGAAAACGATACCGGTTTTATTTCGATAAAAATAGCTGTCTGACATCGGGGATCCGGGGACTTGACGCCATGCTGAATGTGAATTCCTTTTATGGGGCAGAGGAAGTTGGCAGGGAAGAAGGCTGAGAAAGGTGCGGTTCAAATCCGTACCCTTCCCATCGTGTTGCCATACACGAAAATAAATATAGAAAAGGAGAGATGAATTATGGCAGACAACAACACAAAGAAAGGAACCGTAAAATGGTTCAGCGCAAGAAGAGGTTATGGTTTTATCACGGATGAGGATGGAATCGACTACTTTGTGCATTTTTCAGAGATCCAGTCACAGGGCTTTAAAACTCTGCGTGGCGGGCATGCAGTGACATTTTCTGTTGCAGAAGATGAAAAGGGCAGAAGCTTAGCCAAACAGGTAGTTCCGGTGGAAACGCCAGAGGAGCAGGAGGCCGAGTGAGTGGAGCGGGCGGCATAAAACAGGTGCCGCCCAAGCGGAGATTTCCAGCAGGAATCTTTTTCCTGCTGCTTGAATAAATACAAAATATACAAGAAGCATAATTGACACATACCATATGTTGTGCTAATCTTAAAATGACTTTTATTTTATAGGAAAATGAAACAGATATTTTCCTAAGTCACTTTTGTTCCGGGGATAACCGGAAGAGAACTTTAAAAATTGTTTGGAATGGAAACCAATAGAAAGACACAGAAAAGAAGGAAGACTCTTTTTTGTGTCTTTTTTTGTGCCAGAAAAGGAGGAATGGTGGAACAAAGAAGAAACTGCCCCTTCTGCCAAAGTATGCAGAAGAGCAGAAAGGACACAGCGATGCAGGAAGGAGTAAGAATGCAGTCAGAAAACAATGCGGCAATGATCGGAACAGCCAGTTTTTTGGAAAAGCGGCTGAAACAGGAAAAAATCCTATGCAGTCTGCAGTCAGTCTTAAAAAAGGCTACCCGGCGGGATCCCGAGCTTTGCCAGATGGCGGCGGATCTTTTGCAGGGGTACAGTCAGAGCAGCCAGAAGGCAGAATTTGAAGAACTCTTCTGCGGCCTGACAGGATGGAAAGTGGGTGCCTTTTTGGAACATTGGATCAGGACCCAGCTTTTTGAACTGCAGAAAGGCCAAAAAGTACCTGTGGAAATCTGTTTAGAAGATATGCATTTTTTATTGGCTGGGAAATGCGAGGAAGAGAAAATAAGGATCCTGTTCCCTTCTTACAAAAGAGCGAAAAAGCAGACAGTTTTCTGGAAACCAGGGGAGGCATACGAGCGCTATCTACAGAACGCCTTTGTTTGTAAGGAGAATTTTCGGCTGTATCTGGGAACAGAGAAAGGACTGATCCCGGGAGGGATAGAAAGGAGGAAACGTTATGCTGGCAAGTATCCTATGGCAAGGCAGCCTGCCTGATGAGGAGGAAATTTACCGGATGAAGGAAGCGGGATATCATTTTGTGGAACAGGCAGACGGTTTTCGGATCTGCTTATCCTTAGATCCAACGCCTTCCGGAAACTATTATGCAGACAGCTTTTCGAAAGAATTTCGAAAAGAAGTAGAACTACACGAATATTTAGCAGAAATCGAAAAAAGAGCGCAATGGATCACGGTTCCCACCAAAAAGATGCGGGTATATGCTACCGGCCGTCTGGTTGATGGGCCAAAGTCCAAAGAGGAGGAGCACTGTGCCCGGATTTTCCGGGATACGCAGAACTCTGCGGGTCTTCTGTTAAAAACAGACCAGCAGGAAGCGTACCAGATGGGAAAGACAGCGATCAGCACCTTAGAGGGCAGGGCAAGGATTAGCGGGAATGCACTTGGAAAAGTGTCAACCTCTGTGTTTTCCGAAATCCTCAATGAGTGCCTTAAGGTAGCAAAAGGAAAAGCTTTGATCCGTCTATCGGAAGGAAAGGTACGTGCGATCCATTCCGCAGAAAAGAACGGATACCAGATCTTTCCCCTGTCAGAACTTTTTATGCAGGCGTCCGTCTATATCCATGGAGAGTATGAGAAGACCCAGTTTCAGAAAGGGTATGCGGATCAGTCTATGGTGACGGCTGTATGGCAGGTGACGGATAAACGACTGGAAGAAGTTTATGCGGAGATCTTAGAAAAGTATGGAAGACAGGTGCGTGGAAAACTAAGCGCCACCATCCGGATCTGTTCTTCCGATGTGGCAGCTTCCGGAGCCAATATCTTTTACAGTCTGCAGGAAGGCAACCATGGGATCGCACTGGGAACGGATATGCGCTTAAAGCATGACAATAGTACACAGATGAAGGAATTTAGCACAAATCTTTTGTCAACGTTTGAGTGCTATAAGACCGTGATCAAGAAGACAGTAGAGAAACTGGTGAAGATTCCCATTGAACATCCAGCCAATACCATGATCGGCGTTATGACTAAAGCGAAATTTGGGAAAAAGGTAACGGCCGAAATGGTAGAACGCTTCAAAGCCACCTTTGGGGATGAACCATGCAGTGCCTATGAAGTATACTGCGGGATCAGTGAAGTGCTGTTTACGGCACAGAGCCAGGGGGCAAGCGGCAGGAATCTTGTGGAGTTAGAGGAGAAAGTAGCAAAATGCCAGAATGTGAAATGGCAGGATTATGATATCCCCGGTGAGGTCCAGTACTAAACAGGGGATTTAGAAAGAAAGGAAAAAGCGTATGAATCTTAAAAATGGAAAAGATGTGGAACAACTGGTTGCCGGCATCTATTTAAATGATATGTGCCTTGATAGAGGAAACGCCTTGGTAGAGGAAATGGCGAAAAAAAGAAAGGATATAAAGACCGCATTTACCTATCTCATCCTTGCGTGGATGGAGGTCTTAAGTAAGATGGAATACTATGACGCAAGAAATGAGGATGCGGTACAGCTGGCAAAAAAGATCTATGATCGTCCGGTATCGTATCCAGAGCTTGTTCTGGCAAAGAATGGCCTGGATCAGGAAACAGAGCGGAGCTTAAATACGGATTCGCCACGAGATGTAGCAAACGCTCTGGCAAGTTATCTTCGGGCAGATGCAGAAGAACGGTATGGAACATTTCTGAATGCCCTTATGATGGAACACCGTACCCTGCAGCAGAATTTTACCCGGATGGGAATGTGCTGGCTGAAAGAGGACTGCAGAAACCGGAAAGACCTTTCCTGGATCTGCGAGCTCCCCGTGTACTTGCCGTTTATCTGATCATGGAGAAGAATAGAGCCAATATTTGGAAGGACACATTTAGAAGAAAGGAGTTGGACAGAAGATGAGAGGCTTTCGCAATCCGAAATCAGAGGGGATCCAGTATGCAAAAATACTGCTTTCCATGGCGGAAGACTATAAGCAGGAAAAGAAAGAAGGAAGTATCCGTAAAACGCAGAAGTTGTTTGGACAGATCTGCAGAGGCAGAAGGAACCAGGCTATTTCCCGCAAGATGAACTATCTGCTCTTTCGCTGGCTGCAGTACTTATCGACACTTCCGGAATGGAAGGAAGAGGAACTGTGGGCAGTGCGGGTGGCAAAGATGGCCGTGGGGCCATTTCCAGAGCTGCCAAAATGCCGGCCGCTGTTTTTTAGGATTTCCAAACAGACAGAAAATACAGCGGAAGAAACCATAAGGAAGCTGCTGGGTCGGATTTCCCACAGCGAGAGAGATGCTTTTATGGAAGGGTTCTGGATGCAGTTAAAGACCGCAAAGCGGGAAAAGCAGCAGCATTTGACAGAGTTCTTTTTAGAATGGATCTGGATTACTCCGGAAAAAACACTGGAACTGGAGAATCTCAGATATTGGGCGGCAGATTACTGCCTGCCATTTGTTTGAAAGGAGAAAAAGGATGAAAAGAAAGAAAAAAAGAAAACCCGGATGGGCGAAAAGAACCGCACAGGGACGCCGGATGTTCGGATGGCTGAGGAATCGGAGAAAGGACCAGACGCTTACGGATCAGGGATGGGAGTTTATCAAGGTGTCCCATTTTCCCTTTGTTTTTGTTTACGGCCAGACGTCCGAAAAAGAGCGATATGTATGCCGTGACCTTCAGTTTTTGGCGATCTTTAACAGGGACACCTGGGAACTGACGGATGTATCTTACCAGCTTCGGAGCTTTTTGCGGATCCCGGAGAATCACAAATTCCGGTTTCAGCAAACATGCAAGAGGCAGGCAGAACAGGCAATCCAGAAATATGCCATAAAGCTGCTTGATGAAGAGAAAGGATGGAAGGAGAAAGGGATCACTCCGTGGAAGAAGGCTTCTATCTTATACAGGTACAGAGACTGGATCCAGAAAGAAGCGCAGATACAGGCCGTAGGAGAGAAAGGCTCGGAAGTACTCCTGGAGGAAACAGAGCAGTTTACCTTTGATGGGGAGATGGATTCCTTTGATTACCGGACCTATCTTTCCTATCTGAAGAATCCGGATCTCTTCATCTTCCGATATGGACGGAAGTTCTGCAAAAGGATCAAGAAACAGTATCAGATCCAGCAGATCCTTAAGGAAGCCGTGGAGCAGGAACGGAAGCAGTATCTGCTTAAGAGACGGGACCGGATCGCTTTGATCACACGCCTACGTGAATCGCTGAAAGGGATTGACCACGAAGTTACTGTGATCGCAGAAGACGAAAACGGGACTTACGATGCGTTCCATATGGAACCGGAAATACTTCGGAACTGTCTCGGCATTTACCCTATTTCTGCAATATCCGGCCAGGAGAGAAGATCCCTGCTTAAAAAGTATCGAAGTGATAAGGTATGGGATATCACACAGATTCGGAGACTGGGCGTTCGGGACCGGTGGATCTACAAGGCAGAAGGTGCAGAAATATCCAATGCCGCATAGGAAGGGAGAACGGGATGATAGAAAGTAAGATGATACAAAGAAAGATCAGGCAGTGCCTTGCATTTTGGAAAACGAAGCAGAAGCGTGAAAAAGACGGGCCGGGAGCCTATCGTTTGTTCCTATTGGATCTGGATGAAACCTATGGGCAGGAGGAAGCAGACTCTTATGGGGTAGAACCAGTCCTTTATCTGATCTGCGACCCTGCAGGAAAAGCAGAACAGATTGCCATACAAGCGGTCCATACGTTTCATGACAAGGAAAATGATGTGCCGATCGGAGATTTATTTGAATCTGGGCTGAAAGAGAACCGGATCCCTTTTGAGCAGATCTATACATTTCAGATCCCGTTTGGAGAGCGGAGTGGAAAGTATTTAGAAGACCACATCTCACAAGTATATTTATAGGAGGACACACAGGATGAAAAAAAGACATATGCTGAACCTTCAGCAGAAACTGATCAAGATTTCGAAGAAACTGCCGAAGCTGATCAAGAAGCATTACTCCGACGAAGTGGACTATGATTTTGTAAAGATTGATGACATTTATGAGATCATCAATCCGGCGTTTGCAAAGTACCATATCTGCATTCAGGAGATGGAAGAGAAGGATTCCAAAACAGACTTTAAAGACGGAAGATGGCTTTATACCTCGGAACTTTATTTCTGCCTAGTCAATGCAGACCAGCCGGCAGAGCGGGAACCGGTACATATCCATCTGGTAGGCGACCATGAGGATTCCCCTGCAAAAGCACAGGGAGCTGCGTGGACTTACGGACTGAAACATTTCCTGCTGTATAAATTCCAGATTAAGCAGGTATCCGAAGACCCGGATATGAGAGGTAAGCCTGCAGGCGGCACAGCGAAACGCTCAGAAGTGCCCAAGGGTTCAAGAGAGGTTCGGAATGCCCAGGATCGAAGACAGGAAGAAGCTTCCCAAAAAGCGCCTCAAAAAACGCCCTCAGATGTTGTGGGAAAAAGCCCTTTATATGGACGGCTGGCCTCTGATCTGAAGAATGGAAAACGGGAAGAGGCTGTTTTACCGAGTCACAGGGGAAGTGCTGCAAAGGGGATAGTCACCACAGAACCAGATCCGGCGAAGCTCTTTGGAAGTGGGACCCCAAATGTGGCAGCACCGGTGAAGCATGAAACAACAGGCCCGGCGAAAAATGAAGCAGCGGCCCCAGTCACGGCAGGAGACTTAGAAAAGGAAGAAAAGGATATGGGAATCTGCAAGAAATCAGAAGCAAACTCTGGTGGGGAAGAGGTATACACTTCCCGCCCTATGACCGGAAATGGTCAGGTGATTCCAATGTCTTCATCTGCAAAGGTCGTGCAGGGGAAGTTTGGAAGCAGGGAAGAAACAGCTCCCACGGATGGGGAAGCAGCAGATCGCCATTTTGACGACTCTGTGAATCCGGAGCAGGAAGAAGCGGTACAGGAAACAGTAGAACATCCGAAATCCCAGGAGAGGGAAAGCGGAAGTAAGGAAGCAGAATCCGTACCGGGAGAACCGGATGAAAAAGCAGGGAAAGCGGCTGAAACTGAGCGACAGGAAGAAGTGACCTCAGATCCGGTAGAGGAAGCAGAAGCATTGCCGGCAGAGGAAAGCCAGGAGTTGTCAGAGGAACCACATCCGGAATCAGAAGAGAAAAAAGAAGGGCAGCAGACAATGGTAAAGAGCTGTGAAGACGAAGAGGAACACAGTTCTGCGGAAACGCCCTCGGATGTTGAAAGGGAAGAATTGGATAAAGCTGCAGAGCAGGCGTCCGCCGGACACCGGGAAGAGGGCCGGGAAGAAGGGAAACCTGCGGCACAGAGCACAGTCCCTTCTCACAGAAGAGAGAGAAGAAGCCGGAAAAACAAGAAAAACGGCGGAGATGAGGCAGAGCAGATGAGCCTTCTGGATTTTGCACAGTCAAGGACTGGAGCCTCAAAAGAGACGAATCCGGATTCCTCAGCCGGTGATCCAGAAGGGGAAAAAGCAGCCGAGACTGCTTCGGAAACATCAATAAAGGATGAAAATACAGCAAAAACGGCCGGACCGGAAGAAAAAGTGACTGGGGATATGGAAACAATCCCTGAAAGCATAGAGGAAACCGGGAAAGATGGAGCTTCGGAAGAGAAGGATGGATTTGTAGAAGCAGAGGAAATCCCTTTTGAGGAAGCAGATGAGGAAGACTTCTTTAAGGAACTGGAGCTGGAGATCCGGGATGAGGAAGAAAAGCCCCTGACCATGGAGGAAGCACTGCAGACCATCTGCCCTTATGCACTTTTTGAAGGAAAAACTTTTGCGGAAATGCTGGAAGTGGAAGCCGGGCGCAAACAGCTTGCCTGGTTTGCTACAGAGTATATGGGTTCTGATTTCCGGGTACGTGATGCAGCTAAGCTGATCATGGAGAATCTGGAGCAGAAAGCAGCATGATCTTACGGGAGAAAGAAGAAGGGAGATACTCCCTTCTTCCTTCCCGTTACGTGGATCGCTCCTTAGGAAGGAACGTGGCAGAAGATGAAAAAAACGAAACAGAAGGAATCCTATACAGCGCCTTTTACGATCCTGGATGTTGCCGCTTACCTGGGAATTGAAAAACTGGAAGACTGCCAGAGAGGATACCGGGTGAAAGATCCGAAAAACGAAGCGAATGTGGTTTGCCCCTTTTGCGGGGATGCCAGAGGAAAGGCAAGTATCTGTGTCTGCCGTGACGGAGAAGTAAAAAATGTCTTTCACTGTTATGACTGCGGCAGCGGCTATAACATGGTGACCCTTTATGCGGAACTGAAACATATGAAGGGAAAGGACCGCTATAAAAGGGCCTACCGGGAGCTTTACCGGAAAAAACAGCGGCAGGGAAATGGAAAAATGCGATCCCGCAGGGCGATGCAGCAGGAATCTCAGAAAGTGAAGAAAAGAGCCAGCAGTCAGAAAAAGAAGATGGCAAAACCGCTAGATAAAGAGCAGGTGGATGAGACTTACCGGGCGATGTTAAAGTATCTTACCCTGGAGGATGTTCATAAAAAAGATCTGGTACGCCGGGGCGTCAGTGAGGAGATCATTAACCGGATGGTTAAAAAAGGCTACCGAAGTATTTCAGTAGAAGAAAGCCTGACGATTGCAAGAAGACTGCTCAAAGAAGGCTGTAAATTAGAAGGAGTGCCAGGATTCTTTAAAAACTGGAAGGGAGAATGGGACATTAATTTCCATGAGGGAAACCGGGGTTATCTTTGTCCGGTGTATGACATTGACGGTTTTCTGCGTGGTTTTCAGATCCGGCTGGATCAACCGAAAAAGAAGAATAAATATGTCTGGCTGTCAAGCAGCGGCATGGAGAAGGGAACTTCCATTACCAGTCTGGTAGGGGTATCCGGCACACCAAAAGGAGAGCGGATCTGTCTGACTGAGGGAATCTTAAAAGCGGAGATCGCATCCCAGCTTCTGGGCGTATGTTTTCTGGGAAATCCCGGAATCGGCAACTGGAGAGATCTATCTGAAGTGCTAAAAGCTGCGAAAGAGCGGGGCGTAAGACATGTGGAGGAAATGTATGATATGGACAAGATGCTTCGTCTTACCTGCCAGGAAGATTATGATGAAAACTGCAGCGAATGCGAGTATCAAGAGGAGCATGGAAATCCGGATTTTGAGTGCCCGAAGAAACGGTTAAAGCGGGATACTATCCGAAAAGGCTGTAATGCGGCTTACCGGGTCTGCCGGGAACTGGGACTTACCTGCGAGCGAAAACTCTGGGATGTAGGAGATGACGGCCTTTGGGATGAACATGAGAAAGGGATTGATGACTGGGAGACCAGGGATTTAAGGAAGAAAGATAAGCGTGTATAAGCGGATCCTGTATCCGCAGAAAAGATATTTTTAGGTTATGCAAAAGGGGAACTTAATTTTTTAAGTTCCCTTTTTGCATGGCTTAAAAGCCATGAGAAGGGAGGTATTTTCATGATCCGTGACAGACCGGATGCATAAAGCGGCAGGGGAAAAGTTTTGAAAAGAAGGCGGCCTTAGAAAGAAGAGAACCCCTGCCCGGCAAGGCCGCCTGTTTTACAGGGATGAATGAAGATTTGGAACGAAAGGAGAGACGTATACTTGAAGAAAAAGTGGAAAACAAGGCTGACCGCAGGACTTCTGGCAGTGATGCTTGGGTGTTCCGCCCTTTTTAGTGTGCAGACGGATCCTGTATTTGCTGCGTCTGCAAAACAGGAAGAGTCCCAGAAGGTGGAGGCAGAGGATCTGACCATAGAAAAAGGGGAAGACTTTGACATTGCCAGTGATTTTACCGGGATCCATACAGAAGAAGGGGACAAAGTTTCCTATGTTGCCTCGGCAGATAAGGATAGAAAAGCTTTTGACGCAGACCGGCCGGGAACATATGACTGTATTTACCGGGTAGAAAAAGTCACAGGCGAGACCTATGAAGTGGTCCGGACGATCACGGTTAGCAGTGAAAAAGAAAGCACGACTCCTTCGTCCCAGCAGAAGGAAAAGGATGCTTCATCCGAAGAGGAGGATCCTGACCCTGCCGGGGCGGAGATTGAGCTTGAGGGCGTGACGGAAGAGGATGCCCTATATCTTTCCGTTGTGCCATCCGCCCTTGCCTTGGCAAGGGAAAGCGCAACCCTGGTACAGGGGGAGCGGATCTGGTATCCCAGTGACTTGGGGCATTACAGCACCTGCTATTTCTATGTCAATGACCGGCTGGCATACTGTATTGAATCCAACTTAAACTCTCCGCCGTCTGCAGACTATGTGGCGGAGATCTATGAGAGCAATTTGAATCTGCAGAAAGTCCTGTACTATGGATTCGGCGGCCCGGGAGACCTGACCGGGGATTATTTAAGCGGTTATGATGACCAGATGAAATATATCATGACTCATCTTGCCGCCAGCGTAGCATACGCAGGAGAAGAAGTCGGATTCCACGGATGTTATGAAAGCGGAATCCAGAAATATGGGATCCGGGAATATATCCAGTTCCTTTACAGCCAGGAGGCTCCGCCAAGTGCAGCCATCAGCCTTTCCTCTACTCAGGAAAAGGCATACTTAGAGGGCGATGTGCAGAGAACTGCCAATATCACCTTAAATGGGGATCACAGAAACTATATCACCCTGAGCCTTCCCACAGGCGTAACCTATCATGATACAAACGGCGGGGAACAGAGTGGAGGAAGCGTAACGATTTACGGAGGCACCACCTTCTACTTTACCGCTGCAAAAACTGTACACGGGACATGGAACTCCGGAAACTTAAGCGGTCAGATCGGCGCCCAGTGGAAGACCCTGGTGGTTTCCGCAGGGGACGGCTATCAGGACGTGGGCTATGGAGAATTTTATGAGGAACCAAGCGCTTCTGTCAGCTTTTCCATCCAGTGGATGGATTTCTCCTGGGTGGAAGTGATCAAGCAGGATGCACAAAGCGGTGTCCGCCTGGCAGGGGCTGTCTTCGGGATCTACCGGGATGAAGCCTGCACGGATCTCATCACTAAGATGCCGGCGACCGATGAAAACGGCGCCACAAAGGCAGAACTGAACATGGGAGAAGGGACCGTTTACTTAAAAGAAATCTCAGCTCCGGAAGGCTACAAACAAAATCCAACGGTCTATAAAGTGGAACTAAAAGTTGCGGCCACCCAGACAGTAACCGTGACCAATGAGGAACAGAAAGGAAAGATCGTGATCCGCAAACAGGGCGAGCGGCTGTCCGGAGTATCCGGGGAAGAGGGAAATCTTTCCTTTACCTATGAAAATGCACCATTTGCAGACGCCCAGTATAAGATCTATGCGGCAGAGGATATCTACAGCCAGGATAAACAGACCCTGATCCATCATGCCGGGGATCTGGTTTCAGAACTGACTACTGGAGCTGATGGCAGCTGTGAGAGCGGGATGCTCTATCTGGGCAGTTACCGGATCGTGGAAACCAAAGCGCCCCATTCCCTGACCATCGGGGAATCCGAGGAAGAGCGGACGAAAAACGTGATCCTTTCCTATGCCGGCGAAACGGTGGAAGTGGTAGAGGAAGAAGCTGCCTATACCAATGCACGGCCGAAGGTGGAAGTTCAGGTCGTAAAGAAATCGGAAAATGAAGATGTGACCTTACAAGGCGCTGTGTTTGGGCTGTATGCGGCAGAGGACATTACCACTGCCGACGGTACCGTGCTGGTAAAAGCGGGTACACTGATTCAGAGTGTGGAATCCGGTGGAGATGGCAACGCAGTGTTTACCGCAGACATTCCCGTTGATTTCCATTATGCAGTAGAAGAGATCCAGGCACCGGAATTTTACTATATGAGCAGCGACCGGTATGAATTCTACTATGCGTATCAGGATGATACGACCTACACATATCAGTTTGCCCACACCTTTACCAATAAAGAGGTACGGGGCGAGATCCATATCGAAAAGATCGACAAGGATACCCAGTCTTCCACATCTCAGGGAGACGGGGATTTAGACGGCGCCGTTTACGGCCTGTATGCGGCAGAGGCGATCCAGCATCCAAACGGCAAGAGCGGAACTCTTTATGAAAAGGATGAACTGGTGACCCAGGGTGTGATCGAAGATGGAGAACTGGATTTTACGAACCTGTATCTTGGAAGCTACTATGTGCAGGAGATTTCTGCACCACCTTCCAATGCCTATCTGATCGATGAGACCAAATATCCAGTAGAGCTTTCCTATGAAGGACAGGAAGTGGAGATCGTACACCGGGATGTAACGGTAGTGGAGACGATCAAGAAACAGGCGTTCCAGCTCATTAAGATCTCGGAAGACGGGGATCAGACGGAAACGGATTTGTTAGAAGGGGCCGGCTTTAAAGTGTACCTGATCAGCGCCTTAAAAGGCGTGCAGGACGGAACCATCCAGCCTTCCAATGGCACAGAATATGCAGCCGAGGATTTCATCGGCTATGATTTCAGCAAGGACGAGTGTGCTTCCTATTATGAGAACGGGGAAAAGATCGTTGTAGAAGAGATGTTCAGTGATCAGAACGGCTATGTACTTTCTCCGGAACTTCCCTATGGGAAATATGTGGTCGTGGAATCTACCGTGCCGGAGAATATGAACGGGATCAATCCTTTCCTGGTAACGATTGATGAGGACAGCCGTGAGCCTCAGCCATGGCGTGTCTTTGATGACCGTCCTTTTGAATTTTATTTTAAGATTATCAAAAAGGACGCACAGACCGGACTTCCGGTGCTGAAAAACAGCGCAGCATATAAGATCTACGACGTAGAAAAGGAAGCATATGTTTCCATGAAGGTGCGTTATCCGGAAGTGGCTACCATTGATACGTTTGAGACCAATGAGGAAGGGTATCTGGTAACGCCTGAGGAATTAAAGAGCGGCACGTACCGGATCGAAGAAGTAAAAAGCCCCAACCTGTTCGTACAGCCAGGATCCGAAAATGCCCTGATGGATGGGGAAACGTCCATTCCACTAAATGAGGTGACAAATGCAGGCACCTATGAGGAAGCCCCAAGGGATTCCATCACCATTAAAGTGGACAGCGAAACTGCCCATGAAGTGGAAGAGGATACCGGCAAGACCATTATTGTGGTGGAAGTTTCCAATGATGAGGCGGTAGGAAGCCTGACTATTGAAAAGACCGGGGAAGTACTGGTGGATGCCGAAGCTGCAGAAGCACCGGTCCTTGCCAAAGTCCGCAATGCACTGGCAGGCCTGGTAAACCGTGTGTCCAACCTGGTTACCGGAGAGGATGCCATGGAAGTCGCAGAAGGCTATTCCTTTACCTATGAGGAGCAGGGGATTGCCGGCGCAGAATTTTCCATCTACGCAAGAGAGACCATCTATTCCCCGGATGGCCAGACGGATGAAGAGGGAAATCCGGTAATCCGTTATGAAAAGGACGCTTTAGTGGGAACCATTGTAACCGGCGAGGACGGAAAAGGGACGCTCAATAACCTTCCGGTAGGCGATTACTATATCAAAGAGACCAAGACCGGAGATTCCTTTGTCCTGGATCCGGAAGAGAAAGACTTTTCCATCACCTATCAGGGACAGGAAGTTGCAGTGGACTATGTGACAAAAGAGATTGAGAACCAGAGGCAGAAAGTGGATCTTACGGTGGTGAAGAAATCTTCCCAGACCGGGGAACCCCTTGCAGGCGTTGTGTTCGGCCTGTATGCGGCTGAGGATATCATAGGTGCAGACGGAAGCGTTCTGGTGGAAGCTGGCGCTCTGATCGAAAAGGCAGCCACTGGGGAAGACGGAACCCTTGTCTTTTCTTCAGACCTTCCCCATGGGAAATATGAGATTCGGGAGATCGAACATCTGCCGGGATATTTGCCAAATGAGGAACCAATCGAAGTGGACGCTTCCTATACGGACCCGACCCTGGAAGTGATCGAGATCACCAAGGAAGTGGAGAATCAGCCGACCGTGACGGAGATCACGAAGACCGATATTACCGGGGAGAAAGAAGTAGAAGGCGCTACGCTTCAGGTAATGAATGAAGACGGAGAAGTGGTAGAAGAATGGGTATCTGCTGCCGAGCCTCACGTGATCTATGCCCTGGCGCCGGGAAATTATACCCTCCATGAAGAGTCTGCACCGACAGAAGACGGTTATGTACGGGCAGAGGATGTAGCTTTTACGGTAGAGGAAACGGGAGAGATCCAGCAGGTTTCCATGAAAGATGACCATACGAAAGTGGAGATCAGTAAAACGGATATTACCGGAGAAGAGGAAATCGAAGGTGCTCATCTGCAGATCCTTGATAAGGATGGAGAGGTGGTAGAGGAATGGACCTCTACGAAAGAGCCTCACCTGATCGAATATCTCCCGGTAGGGGAATATACCCTGCATGAGGAAAGTGCGCCTACGGAATCCGGATATGTGCGTGCGGAAGATGTGACTTTTACAGTAGAGGAGACTGGGGAAATCCAGCAGGTTTCCATGAAGGATGACCATACGAAGGTGGAGATCAGCAAGACAGACATTACCGGGGAGCAGGAGATTGAAGGAGCCCACCTGCAGATCCTGACGCCGGATGGAGAAGTGGTAGAGGAATGGACCTCAGAGAAGGAACCCCATCTGGTGGAATACTTAGCGCCTGGAGACTATATTCTCCATGAAGAATCTGCGCCGGAAGGCTTCCTGATCGCAGCAGATGTAGAATTTACCGTAGAAGAGACAGGAGAAGTACAGCAGGTATCCATGGTGGATGAGGTTCCTATGGGACAGCTTGTGATCAAAAAGACGGATGCGGCAGACAGTTCCGCTTTAGCCGGCGTAGGATTTACCCTGACAAATAAAGAGACTGGAGAAGTAGTGGCAGAGCTGACAACCGGGGGAGATGGCACCGTGACCAGTGACCTGCTTCCCATCGCAACCTATGAGGAAGGCAAGGTAGCTGGGGACATTACTTATATCCTGACAGAAACCAAGCCGTTAGAGGGCTATGTGGCAAATGAGGAGTCCTATGAGATTACCTTCAGTTATCAGGATGCAGAAACAAAAGTGATCGAAGTGGTACAGGAGATCACCAATGAGAAAGCGCCGGATGCACCGGAAGAAGTAAAGACCGGAGACAATACCATGCTTATCATTCCGGTAATCATCGGGATTCTGGCGGTGATCGGAATTATCCTGTTAATTATCCGGATCCGCCGCAGCAAGAGGTAAGAGGAGTTAAGAGGATTTTAGAGAAATTTATAGTAGATAGAGAAATCCTGTAGGATTCTAACCTGCAGGGAAACGGATAAGCTGGAGCGGCAGTGTACTTTATCGGTATGCTGCCGCTCTTTTTTTGACTGGAGGCAGAGGATGAAAAAAGAATATATCTTATTGGGGATTCTGGTTGTCATTCTGCTGGCAGCAGGGCTTTGGATCTTCCAGATCATCAGCGAATACCAGCGGGCAGACCAGGAATATGAGGAGTTAAAGGAATATGTAAAAGAGGCAGAGGAAGAGGAGCAAGACCAAAAGGAAGGGCAACCGGAAAAGCAGGAGGAAGAAGAGCGTGGGGAACCCGGCAGTGCAGAGGCATTTGCTGTTGACTTTGAGGCGTTGCAGCAGATCAATGCGGATATTGTGGCTTGGCTTCGGATTCCTGACGTTTTGGATTATCCAGTGGTACAGGGAACGGATAATTCCTATTACCTGCACCATACCTTCCGAAAAGAGTATAACATTGCCGGGAGTATTTTTCTGGATGCCAGAAATACGGCGGATTTTTCTGATAGTAAGAACATCATTTACGGCCATAACATGAGAAACGGCAGTATGTTCCATGTGCTGAGAAAGTTCCAGGATCTGGATTTCTATCAGGCAAACCGGGAGATCTGGCTTTACCTGCCGGATTGCAGCGTACAGGTTTATGAGATTGTAGAGTGTGAAGAGGTGAAGGCTGCAGGAGAAGCATATGAGCTGGTAAATGGAAATGAAGAGGAAAAGGAACTGATCCTTTCTACCTGTAGTTCACGGTCTGAGTGGAGAGTGATCGTAAGAGGAAATTTGAAATAGGAACTATTCATTTATAGAGATCATATACATCATGGCTAATGTGATTTCTTTAATCACATATTTTAAATCTTTTCAAATGCCAGTAAAGTCTCATTTTGTAGTCTTTTTGGCATTTGAAAACGGTTTAAGCGACTCATAGAGCTTTATATATTTTTTGCCTCATTAACTATTCTTCTAAATGCTCTTTAGTTATTTCTTTAAATGCAGATTTATGAATTTTATATAAAGCATCCTTGATTGCTGCATTCCCTTTCTTTCTGTACCTTATCCCAGAAAAAACAACACAAATTACGGTAAGTATGATTGCTTTAAAACAGGATTGTTAAATCCGAGTACGTCAAATAAAATATATGAAATATAGGATGATAAAGCTGTGGAAATTTTTGAATGAAAATTTTTCCCATTTTAATCGTCTCCTATCCACATATATCCGGTTCCATAAATTGCTTTTATATAGCTGTTTCCATTCTTTTCAATTTTTTTAGCCGACTTATTGCAGTGTTTAAGGAGGCGTCCTCAAAGAAATTTTCGTTACAATACCATAAATGAGTAAAAGCTGATTACGCTTTAAGATATGCCCCTTATTTGCAATAAGGTAATCATAAATTATATATTTATTCTATATTCCAAAGACGATATGTCAATCTCAATATTATTTTCATAAGTTTTAAGTGTGGAGAAATTTATATAAAACACCATCATTAAAAATAGCTTCTACTTGTTTTAACTTTAAGCGTTTGATCAATGCAGAAATTTCTTTTAATGAATCGGAAGAGAAAAAGTTTTGTTATATATCATCAGCGCCTAAATCATAGCCCAGGCTTATGTTTTTTTCTAAATCATTTGCATTTTTAATAAAGACGATAATCTCATTGACAAAAACTACATATGTAGTTATAATTAGGCTGATAACAATCGATGTTATCAATGATAAAAGTCTAGTGCATTATGCTATAGGAGGACAAGGATATGATTAAATTACTTAATGACAAAGTTACTCAGAAAGAAATCCCGGAAGTAGCTTGTGGATCATGGGCATCAGATGTTTGTGGGAAAGATCCTGAAGGATGTGGTTTTTGGTCAAAGGACTGTTGTTCCATAACAGATGGCGGAGCTTGTGGAATTGGCTCTTATGATTGCACTGACTCGAATGGAAAGGCATAAGTAACTATTTGATTATATTTGCACTAGACTTTTATTTGAGTAAAAGCCCTATTTTAAATAGGGCTTTTAAATAAAACAAAGGAGAAAAATTTATGTTGACGCACCCTTATATTGTCGAAACACATATGTTTAAGTATGAAAACAAACCCTTTATTTTTGAGGTTATAGGTCAAAATCTATATGATGTGGATGAGGATACTTATAATATCGCACAATTATGTGATGGTAGTAGTATTGACACCATTGTGCAAATTGCAAGGGATAAATATGGATTAGATAATGAATATACAAAGAATATTTTGAGTGACTTGGAAAAAAACAAATTGATTATGGATCAAAAAGCGCATATATTTCATAGGACAGAAAAAATCGAATTCCCGGATAAAATGCCAATATATGCTCTGGCTTTGCATGTGGCGCATGATTGTAACCTGCGGTGTTTATATTGCTATGGATCAGGGGGGAGTTTTGGCGGCCCAAGGGACTATATGGATGAAAAAACAGCTTTGAGATCTATAGACTTTCTTTTAGAGAATGCTCCAGATGAATTACAATATAGTATTATTTTCTTTGGCGGTGAACCGCTAATGAATTATGATTTAATCAAAAAAGTGACGGAATATTGTCGCAAAAAGGAAAAAGAGACTGGGAAAGTATTTAACCTGGGCATGACAACAAATGGTACTCTTTTGAATGATGAAATGATGGAGTATTTTGATAAAAACGGAATTACAATTGGCATAAGCATAGATGGTCCTAAAGAAATTCATGATCAGTGTAGAAAATGTGCGGACGGTTCAGGAAGTTTTGACAGTATGTTCAAAAATGTAGAAAAACTTCTTGAAAGAAGGGATGGTAAAGTCACTGCACGAATCACGTTGACACGAAAAGATCTAGAAATGCATAAAATCACCCATGAAGTAGAAAATATGGGATTTAAAAAAGTCAATGTGGCATTAGTTGAGGCTGATGAAAACACACCTTTTGCAATTCATAAGGAAGATTTAGAAGTTATAAATCAAGAATACAAAATAATTGCAGAGGAAATGTATAATGCAATTATAGAGAGAAGAAAATTTTATACGAATATTTTCTATTCACATCTAAGTATGCTGCACAATAAGAACATTATGTTTTATAATTGTGGAGCAGGAAGACGATATATGGCGGTTGCTCCCGATGGGTCACTCTATTTATGCCATCGTTTCGCTGGTATGGAAAATTATAAAATGGGTGATGTGTTTAATGGGATTTTACCTGGTACACAAAAGAATGTGATTAATGCGCATGTAGATGCTAGAGAAGAATGTCAAGAGTGTTGGGCAAGGTATATCTGTGGCGGAGGATGCTTTTATAATTCTGTCGAAAAAGGAGGAAGTCTATATAAGTCACCAAACTTTTACTGTGAATCATATAAATGCTTATTTGAGACAAGTATGTATTTGTACTGGAAACTGAATTCTTATGACCCAACTATAGTTGAAAGATTGCTTGCGCCGGCCGGAGAAAACTATTACGATGAAGAAGCAACTAATTGTTAAATAAAACTAAATTCAATGAGTCGCTTTAAAGATATTATAAGCTCTAAAATCTACTAGAAATACGCCGAAAAATATCTTTAAAGCGACAGTTTCGATTTATTGGAGATTACTAATGAACACCACCATAGCCTTTGCTTTTACGCTAGTAATTGTTATGTATCTTTTAATTATGCTGTCCTCAATTAAAGATGTAAAAAAAAGAGGGAGTTTAAAACAAATATTAAAATTTTTAGTTCAGCTCTTCGGAATTGTTATTATAATAAATTTCTTTTATAATATATCTATAGAAGAATTTTATTTTCATATCAGCGATATTTTAATCGGAATTGCATTTGGATGGATTATGGGAGTTTTATCAATTGCTATAGTAAACAAGTTCAAAGTTATTATTTTATTTCCATTCACTACTAAATTAAAAAAGTGCGATAAAAAAAGGATATGCATTTTCTTTTTGACATGTTTTGTTGAAGAAATTATATGGCGCTGTTATTTGCTGAGTCTTTATACTATAGTACTGAATAATAGCCTGGTTGCTATTATATTAATTTCATTTTTATTTGTTGCTTCTCATATCAAAAGAAAAATAAAGTATCTATCTTTGATAGACCTTTTAATATTTTCTATTTTAATCTCAAGTATTTATCTTGTGTTTGATAATTTAATGATTATATATATTGCACATTTATTTAGGAATATTATTGTTATTTTTTACGGAAGATCTTGTTGTAATGAAAGAGTTATAAACTATGAAAATAATAACTGATGTGTTTAAATTGGCCAATATTAGAATAAATAGAGTTATATGGATTATTGTATGTCTAATTATCAGTGCTTTTTTATCGGCATTAAGCCCTGGACTAATGATGCAATTGATTGATGGAGTGCTTTCGGAAAATAAATACTCTCTATTTTGGGGCTATATTTTGATATATATTTTGGTTTTGTTTTTAACCTATATATTTAGATATATAGCCAATAGAATGTGCATAACGTTTGGAAATACAATGGTTGCAGAACTTAGATTGAATTTAGTAAATAAAATTCAATCATTATCGGGAGATTTTTTTTGTAATAGTAAAGCCGGAAATTTGTCTCTTATTATATACGAAGACACATCAATAATTAAAAATTTAATTACATCTTCGTTTTTTTCTGTAATATCAGACTTATGTATTACGGTTCCCATTAGTATATATATTATATTTATACAGCCAAGTTTGCTAATTGGCGTTATACTTTTACAACCTGTGATTTATATTATACAAGTTAAATATTCTACAGCTATTTACTCAAAATCGACTATTTGTAGAAAGAGTGCCTCTTCTTTTGGAAGCATTATACAAGAATTTGTGTCTATATTATTACCGCTTTCTATAGCAAATGGTTTTAATTTCTTTAAAAAGCGAATAAAGAAATCATCGGACGAATTGAAAATAGATAGTGAAGATTTAGAATTGACTTATGCTAATAGGAACATGATAATGAATATTTTATCAATATTTTGGACGGCATTTGTGCTTGGGTATGGTGGATTTAAAGTATTAGATGAAAAGATAAGTCTTGGAGCTCTTATAGTGTTACTACAATATTCAAGCAAGCTGTTTTCCCCAATAATGACAATAACTACTTTTTTAACAGATATGCAACGTTCGATACCATCTTTAGAAAGAGTAAATGGTATTTTAGATATGGAGACATCTATAGTTCATAGTAATGGTAGTCTAGTAAATAATAATTGGAATATTGTTTTCAGGGATGTGTCGTTTACATATGACAATAAAAGGGATGTATTAAAATATATAAACATGAATATACCTGCTTCATCCAAAATTGCAATTGTAGGAGAAAGTGGTAGCGGGAAGAGTACATTAATAAATCTTATACAAAAATTGTGGCCTTTAAAAACCGGAACAATTATGATTGGTAACCATAATATTGTGGATCTCAATACAGAATATATAAGAAATAATATAGGTGTGGTTACTCAAAATTCTATATTAATTAATTCAACCATAAAAGAAAATATTTTATGGGATAAAATAAATGTAGATGATGAAAAAATTTGGCAAATTTTAAAAATAGTGGAATTACAAGAATTTGTTTCGAATTTGCCTGATAAATTGAACAGTATTATCGGTGATAAAGGAATAACCATATCAGGAGGACAGCGTCAAAGAATCGAAATTGCAAGGGTACTATTAAGAGATACACCAGTCCTTATCTTTGATGAAGCAACCTCATCTTTAGATAACGTTATCGAAAAACGAATTATCGATAGAATATTGACAATGTATTATAAAAAAACGATTATTATAATTACACATAGATTAGATAAGATTAAATGGTGTGATAAAATTCATTAGGAAAGTATCAGATTCAGAGCAGACATAAAAAGAGC
>ERZ1643247.495-NODE-495-length-47551-cov-13.845608_pt1 | contig 47551 bp, 42 predicted proteins | sample MGYA00579264_ERZ1643247 | MGnify/ENA primary metagenome ERZ1643247 (study PRJEB29033, sample SAMEA4952262) | chicken gut metagenome | biome: Broiler Chicken; feature: Gastrointestinal Tract; material: Caecum | place: Ireland | collected 2018 | study: Broiler... | reverse complement strand
AGCGGGACCTGGAGAAGCTCTTTAACCTGCGCTCCATGCGCACCAGCCTGAAGTATGTCCAGGTGGACAAGGACATTGCCGGGCGGTACTACCAGGAGGGGGCCATCAAGGCGGTATGCCAGGCCTTTGGGGAGAAGAACCGCCGGAAGGCCCTGCTGGTCATGGCCACCGGCTCCGGCAAAACCCGGACGGTCATCGCCCTGGTGAAGGTACTGCTGGACCACGGGTGGATCAAAAACGTCCTTTTTCTGGCGGACCGGAACTCCCTGGTCACTCAGGCCAAGCGCAGCTTTGTGAACTTGCTGCCCGACCTGTCGGTCACCAACCTGTGCGAGGAGAAGGACAACTATGCCACCCGGTGCGTGTTCTCCACCTACCAGACCATGATGAACTGCATCGACACCGTGGAGGATGAGGACGGGAAACTGTTCACCGTGGGCCACTTCGACCTCATCATCTGCGACGAGGCCCACCGCTCCATCTACAACAAGTACCGGGACATTTTCACCTACTTTGATGCCCCGCTGGTGGGCCTCACCGCCACCCCCAAGGACGAGATTGACAAGAACACCTATGAGATCTTCGAGCTGGAGAGCGGTGTGCCTACCTACGGCTACGACTTGGCCCAGGCGGTGCAGGACGGCTTCCTGGTGGATTTCCTCACGGTGGAGAGCAAGCTGAAATTTCTCACCGAAGGCATTACCTACGACGACCTGCCGGAGGAGGAGAAGGAGGAATACGAGGCCACCTTTACCGATGAGAACGGGGAGGTGCCGGAGAAGATCGAGTCCTCCGCCCTGAACGAGTGGTTGTTCAACGAGGACACCATCCGCAAGGTGCTGGACCTGCTCATGACCAACGGCCTGAAAATCGACTACGGGGAGAAGCTGGGCAAGACCATTATCTTCGCCAAGAACCACCGCCATGCCGAGAAGATCCGCGATGTATTTTATAAAGAGTATCCCCACCTGCCCGGCTACGCCAAGGTCATCGACAATTACATGACCTATGCCCAGAGTGCCATCGACGAGTTCTCCGAGCCCAAGAAACTGCCCCAGATTGCCATCTCCGTGGACATGCTGGACACCGGCATCGACGTGCCGGAGGTGCTGAATCTGGTGTTCTTCAAGAAAGTGATGAGCAAGGCGAAATTCTGGCAGATGATCGGCCGGGGTACTCGGCTGTGTCCGGGACTGATGGATGGAAAGGACAAGGACAAGTTCTACATTTTCGACCTGTGCGGCAATTTTGAGTTCTTCCGCATGAGCAAAGGCAAGGCCACCGCCAATCAGATGGCCTTGCAGAGCGCCATCTTCTATCTGAAAGCTCAGATTATCTTCAAACTCCAGGATTTAGCATACCAGACCGACGAGCTGATCCCCTTCCGTCAGCGGCTGGTTGGGGAGATGATTGCCAAAGTCCAGGAACTGGACCGGGGCAACTTCGCGGTGAAGCAGCACCTGCGGTATGTAGAGAAGTTCTCCGCCCCAGAGAGCTATCAAGCAATCAGTTACGAGGATACTTTGTACCTGCGGGACGAAGTAGCTCCTCTGCTCCAGCCCGACGGGGACGAGGCCAGTGCGGTTCGCTTTGATGCCCTCATGTACGGCATCGAACTGGCCTATCTGGTAGGCAAGACCTACTCCAGGGCCCGAAAAGACCTGGTGAAAAAGGTCAGTACCATCGCCGGCGTGGCAAACATCCCGGAAATTCAGGCACAGTCAGACTTGATTGAGAAAATTCTGCATACCGACTATTTAGAGAATGCTGGCATCAATGAGTTTGAGCACATCCGGGAGTGCTTGAGGAACCTGATGAAGTACCTACCCCATGGCGGGGAGATCTACAACACAAATTTTACCGATGATATTCTGTCTACGGAATGGCATGAGTCAGATTTGGAGAACGACGACCTGAAGAACTACAAGGCCAAGGCAGAGTTCTACATCCGCCAGCATCAGGACAACCCGGTCATCGCAAAGCTGCGCTCCAACATTCCTTTGACAGACGATGATGTGAAAGAGCTGGAGAATATTCTGTGGAGCCAGGTAGGCAGCCGCCAGGACTACGAGGCAGAGTTGGGAACCAAGCCCCTGGGTGAATTTGTTCGGGAAATCGTGGGCCTGGACATGAACGCCGCCAAGGAGGCCTTTTCCCAGTATCTCAATAACGCCAACCTGGACAGCCGGCAGATTTACTTCGTCAACCAGATCGTGGAGTACATCGTCCACAACGGCATGATGAAGGACTTGTCCGTCCTCCAGGAGCCGCCCTTTACCGATCAGGGGAGTATCGTGGAGGTGTTTACCGACCTGACCCTCTGGGCCGGAATCCGGGGAGTCATTGATCGGATCAATGCCAACGCGGCGGCATAGAGAGCTATGATAAACCTTACCGGCGGTATGACTGCAAGACGGTCTATGTGATTCCCGAAATATAGCAGATGAGAAATTGTCCGTTGAAAGTTCCCACGTGCTTGACAAGCAGAAACGTTTGTTCTATGCTTGAGGTAGGCGAAAGCCGAAAACTCGTAGCTTTCCGGTGAGGTCCACACCCCGGTGGGACCTCAGACATTCATGGGCCTCGTAGGGCACCACAACCACCCTGTACGAAGGGAACTTCCATGAAGGTCTTCAGTATTTGGCGCTGTGCCGGCAGCGCGGGTGTGCGCCTTTCCGTGGAAAGCGGAAAGGATGCAAATGAGCGACTCTGTCGTGATTACCTATAGTGGCCAGCAAGTATCAGTGCCAAAGGAGGTCGCAGACTTCCTGGAGCAGGATCGGAAGCGGGAACAGGCGCAGGAGAAACGGGACCAAAGGCATCTGAGTAGAAGTGAGTTTGAAACGGTGCTGTTCTGTTCGGATTGTGTCAGGCGTCCCGTGGAGGATGCTGTACTCCGGAACCTCCAGCTTGAAACTCTGCGGAAAGCCGTCGGTGATCTTGGTGACCAGGGCCGGGATCTGATCCAGCTCCGATATGGCAGAGGCCTGACCATGGAGGAGATCGGGACGATCTACGGCGTATCCAAGGCGTCGGTATCAAAGCGGCTGAAAAAGCTCCACGAACAGCTGAGGGGCTCTGTCTCATGACAGAGTCCCTCAGCTATTTTTGTTCTCTGAATTGTATTGTTCCAAGGCTCCGCTCCTGTCCACACTGGACGGGAGCAAAATTTTTAAAAATATTTTTTATTTTTGGGTTTACAAACCGCCTCTAAGTGTCCTGAACTGAACCCGTAAAAGCGGACAATAGACAAAACGCCCCCTGATGTAGGAAAATGGAAGTACTACATCAGGGGGTATTGTTATGGCCAGGAAATATGAAAAAGTGAAGGCACTTCTTCCGGCAGTCGAGCAACTGCAGGCGGAAGGGAAAACGCGGAAAGAGATAGCAAAGGAATTGGGGTTGCAAAGTGAAAGAACAGTAAAAGATTTGCTCTACCGTGCACGACACAAGCAGGAGAAGGCCATTCCCAAACAGCGAGGGAGAAAGCCTGCCAAGACATTGGCGGAGTATAAATATGAGAACAAAAGGCTAAAGATGGAGAACAAACTGTTGCGGGATTTTCTGCAATCTATCGAAAGGAAGTGAGGCCCAAACTCAAATACCAGGTAATATACCGGCATCGAGCAGAATATTCAGTATCCGTCATGTGCAGATTCTTTGGTGTATCCCGCAGCGGCTATTATGATTTTGTTCACCGTGCAGGCAGGCCTGAGAAAGATAAAGAACTGGCTGATCTCATTGCCTGGCAGCGTAAGCGATGTTGGGGCACTTATGGTTATCGCCGGATGTGGATGTGGCTAAAAAGGCAAAACATCCACAAAAATCCCAAAACCATCCTTCGTATCATGAGAAAGTACAATTTACTGTCCGAAATACGGCGGCACAGGAAATGGCAGCAGATGGGGCAGCAGGCGCACAAGTACAAGAATCTGCTGAACAGGAAGTTTCATGCAGACAGGCCAAACAGAAAATGGGTCACGGACATCTCCTACATCCACACCAAGCAAGGCGTACTGTATCTGTCCATGATCCGCGATCTCTACGACAATTGCATTGTGGCTTACAAAACCGGAACGGAACAAACAGTGAATCTGGTTCTGGATACCATTCGTCTTGCTATGAAGCAAGTAAAAAAGAAGGCCGCTGAGGAGCTGCAACTCCACAGCGACCAGGGTGCTCAATACGCCTCACAAGCATATTTTGAGCTGACTCAAACATACGGCATTACGCCCTCTATGTCAAGACGAGGAAACCCATATGACAATGCAATGGCAGAAAATTTCTTCTCTATTCTCAAAACAGAATGTATCTACCGCCGCAAACCAGCTACCTTCTCTGAGGCCAACGAGATGGTTGACCGCTATATTCACTTCTACAACCATGAGCGCATCCAACTAAAAACTGGAGAGGCGCCGCTGGCGCGACGCCTCTCATACTAAAACTCCTTATTCTTACATCCGCAGGCGCTTTTTGTGATGTCCGTACAATTTGGGGCAGTTCATCCTGATAAGTAGAGGGTGATTTTCCGGCACTCGGAAACCTGACCTTGGCCGTAGTCAGGGGAACCCAGATCAAAATACACAGAGGAGCGATGACGATGGATTTATTTGGTACAAGGCAAAAACAACTGCTGCATTTCCTGACTGCCGATGCTGAGAAGGAAACTCTGGACTATGTCCTTCAGGAGATGCGGGAAGTTCTGGGGGAAGAGATGCCGGAGGAGGACGCGGTGCGAGCCTATCTGCAAGACCCGGACAAACCCACGAAGCTCAGCACAGAACAACAGATCGTGGTGATGGATAAGCTGCTGGAGTGTGCGGAGGTCAATCTCCGAACACTCTGTGATCTGATTCGTTACCAGCAACTCAAAGATGCCGGTGTAGTCAACTCCGTAAGGGAGTTCCTGCGTCTGGTCCATCCAGATGATGTCCGCGATATTTCAAAGGAGGATGCCGATTGAAAGAATCCGAATACAAGTCCTACGATGACCTGCCGCTGTTTCTCAACGCGGATACAGTAGGGAAGGTGCTGGGAGTGTCGCCCGCCAGTACCTATGAACTGATGCACGAGCCGGACTTCCCGATGCTGCGCGTCGGCAGCAGGATGGTAGTACCAAAGGAACAGTTCATCCAGTGGGTGAACGAGCACACGGGAGGCGGCGTATGAGGTACAGCAAGTACAGTGGCCGGGGTAATTTTTTCTCTCTGCCCAATGAGATTTTCCAGCTTGGACTGAACGCCGGTGAACTGTCGGTGTACTGCTTTCTGCGTCGGTGTGAAAACCACAGGACCCACCAGTGCTGGCCCAGCATCCGAACCATTGGACAGGCGGTGCGGATGAGCGAGAATACGGTGCGCAAGTATATCCGTCAGTTGGAGGAGCGCGGTCTCATCGTCACTGAACCCACTGAAGTGATCACCAAACACAGCGGCCGACGCAACGGGAATCTGCTGTTTACCCTCCGTCCGATCCAAGAGGTGGTCGACCAGTATTACGATCGGCAGATGGAGGAACTGGAACTGGCCACCGAGCGCCAGCGTGTGGCGAAGCTCCTGCGAGAGCAGGAAAGTCCCGCGTGACCTTCTGTGAGCCGCTGTGTGCCCTCTTTGGAGGAGGGGTAGAATCCTGTCCCTCCCAGCGGTTTTGAACCGGATTTAGGGCACTTTCGAGGACTCGACGGAGGACGAAAGATGAAGCAGGATAAAGGGCAGGCGTCAAGACCGCCGCTCTGCCCAGTCACATCTGCCCGCAGTGCGGGCAGTTCCGAGCGTTTCCCAGGTGGTCGGAATTGGGGTCAAATCCAGAAAGAAAAAATGATTCTGCGGTCACATTCCACGAACGCCTACTGCCACAAGAAGAAACTAGGGGTCATACCCCGGAAAGGAGCCTATTTTGAGCCGAAAAGAGAAGTTTGCCTTTTACCTGACGCTGGAGAAGAAAGCACTCCTGGAACGACGGTATCAGGAGGACGGAAGCCGCAGTCTCACTGCTTTTATCGAAAACGCCGTGGACTTTTACCTGGACTACCTCAGCACCAACAGTGCCGGACTATTCCTCCCTGCTTCCCTCAAATCCTACCTGGATGGACGGCTGGGGCAGTTGGAGGACCGGCTGTCCTCGCTCACATTCAAACAGGCGGTGGAGCAGGACATGGTAGCCGGCATCCTGGTAGATGCGTTTCAGTTCAGCGAAGATGACTTGCACCGCCGGCGGGCGGAGAGTGTCAACAATGTGAAGAAGACCAACGGTCGCATCTCACTGGAGCAACGGGTGCGGGAAGCTTGGGAGGAGGACGATGAGTGGCAAGACTGATTGTCAAAAGCCCATACCTCAAATGCGGTGGGAGCAATTCTGTCAGCGGCTACCTGCGGTACATCGGAACCAGAGAGCGTGTAGAGCTACTCCGAGATGACCGTCCGCCCACCAGAAAACAGGAGCAGCTCATCACAAAACTGGTAAAGGATTTTCCTAATAGCCAAGAGTTGGATGAGTATTCTGACTACGCAACCAAGCACACCAAAGCCAATGCCTCGACGTTCATCACAAGAGCACTGGAAGAAAACTGGGCAGCGGTGCAGCAGTCGGAGGGCTACATGAAGTACATCGCCACCCGACCAAGGGCGGAGCGGCTGGGGGATCACGGTCTCTTTGGTGACGAGGATGGCGTTGACTTGGCAACAACAATGGATGAATTAGATCGCTACACCGGAAATGTGTGGACGCACATTCTCTCCCTGAAACGGGAGGATGCTGCTCGCCTTGGCTATGACAACGCCAAAGCGTGGATGAATCTACTCCGGGCCAACCGCAATGACATCGCCGCCGCTATGAACATCCCGCCGAATCACTTCCGCTGGTACGCTGCCTACCACGATGAGGGCAAGCACCCCCATGTCCATATGATGGCATGGTCGACGGTGCCAGATGAAGCCTATCTGACGCGGGAGGGCATCCGCAAGATCAAGTCCACACTGGCCAATCAAATATTTAGGCAGGAGATGCTGCACACCTATGAGCAAAAGTCCTACTCCCGGGATGAACTGGTGTGGGAAGCCCGCCGTGCAATCCATCGTCTTATCCAGGAGATGGCCCGGAGCATCTACACCTACCCGGAGGCGGAAGAACTGATGCAGACGCTCTCTGCACAATTGGAAACGGTCAAGGGAAAGAAGTCCTACGGCTACCTCCCCAAGCCGGTGAAGAAAACCGTGAATGAGGTGGTGGACCGGCTGGAGGAGCTGCCGGTAGTCCGGGAGTGCTACAATCAGTGGTGTGCCCTCCAAAGTGAAGTCGACAGCTACTACCACGACAAGACTAGAGAAAAGAAAAAGCTGTCCCAGGAGAAAGAGTTCCGGCAGATCAAGAACGCCGTCATCCAGGAGGCGGAGCGCATCCGGCTGGGGGAAATCACCTTCGAGGATGCCGACCTGACTGGCCATGATGAACCAGAACAGGGGTGGGGAGAGTCCTATGCCTGCTGGGAACTGCGGCAGATCATCCGGGACGAGTCCCTTTCTCTGGCAGACCGGGACGACGCGGTGGAGGAATTGGAGCGGCTGGCAGAGCGAGGCGACGCCTATGCTCAATACTTGATGGGTCAGCTCTATCGGGACGGCCATCTGCTGATCCCGGACAGTCAAAAGGCGAAAGACTGGTTCACCCAGGCGTCAGGGCATGGCCTGCCGGAGGCCCAGTATGCCCTGGGTAAGATTCTTCTCTCTAATGATCCCGAAGTCCGAGAACCGGACGAGGGCATCCGTTGGTTGAAAGAAGCGGCGGCCCAGGGAAATTCCTGGGCCGCCTACCGGCTGGGCAAGGAGTATCTCGGCGGCGAGGTTGTGTCAAAAGATGCAACCAGAGCCACAGCGTGGCTCACCCAGTCAGCGGAGGCGGGCAACCAGTACGCCCAGTACATGCTGGGCAAGCTGTACCTGACAGGGCAGGGAGTGACTCACGACCAGACCCAGGCAATGGTTTGGTTCGGCCGTTCCGCCGCCCAGGGAAACCAGTACGCGCAGTTCTTCCTGGAACGCCAGAGTGACCTCCGTCCACCCTCCATTATGCTGGCGGCCACCCGCCTGCGCTACCACATGAGCCGGATCTTTGAGAACCACTCTCTGCCCCAGTCCGGTGCCAGCCTGCACATCGACCGGAAGCGCCGCCAGCAGCTCCGGGAAAAGAGGATCGCGCTGGGCCATAAGCCGGACGACCATGAGGAAGAACAAAGCCAGGGTATGACTATGAAGGGGTGGTAACTCTCAAAATTATGATGCGGTTAACAATGAATACAGCGGCAGGCCGGAGTGCCTAAATGATAACAGTTTGATAACTATGCGCCGAGATACTAGCTATTTCCTGTTTCTGTGGTATGTTGTGTCGTTGAAAAGGAGGCGGCACACATGAGAGACACCCTGGAGAATCTGTACTTCGGAAAGATCACCCCCAACGAACAAGACATCACGCCAGGTTCGGTCCTGGCAGACGCTATGGGCCGTGCGGAACAGTGCGAGGAGAAGCTCACCGCCCGGCTGGAAGGGGAGGAGAAAACTCTGCTGCTCCGACTCCTTAATGCGGAAAATGAAATCAGCAGCACCATGGCGCTGGAGAACTTCATCATGGGGTTTCGACTGGGGATGAGAATCGCTATCGAGTCCCTGGACGAGGACGACGGCAGTCTGACTATAAACCGAGAGGAGGGATGAACTATGGGAAAGAGACGGCCGTCCGGCGACGGCATGGTGCGGAAACGGGAGGACGGACGGTGGGAGGGCCGCATCGTCATCGGTCACAAGGACAACGGAGAGCCCATCTTCCGGTATGTATCGGCCAAGACACAAAAAGATCTGCTGAAAAAACTCCATCAGAATATCGAGGAGTACCGGGATGTGAATCTGTGTGAGGACAGCAAGATGTCCCTGAGGGAATGGCTGGACCGCTGGCTGGAGGAGTATGTCGCCCCATCGGTGCGGCCCTCCACCCTGGAGGGATATCGAGGATACATCCAACGAAACATCAAGCCACACCTGGGGGATAAGCCGGTGGGAAAGATTACCACAGAGGACATCCGGAAGTTGTACCGGGAGCTCCAGGCCCACGGGCGGCAGGAGGAGCACCCTCAATATGGGTACCGGCTGGCGGGCTCCACCATCCGCCGCATCCACGGTGTCCTCCACGAGGCTATGGATGCGGCGGTGCGGGAAAATATGATTGCCCGCAACCCCACCGAAGGCGTCACCCTGCCTAAGAAGAAAGCGGTCCCCAAACAGATCCTCAACGATGCACAGCTGGAGAGGTTTATGAAAGTCATTCAGGAGGACATGATCTGGCACGACTTCTTCTACACGGAGTTGACCACCGGACTGCGGCGGGGTGAGATCTGCGGTCTCATGTGGTCAGACTTCGACGAGGCCCACGGGACCCTCTCCATCCGCCGCACTGTCCACGCCCAGAAGGGCGGCAGACTGACCACCGGCGAGACCAAGACCGGGACTGGGAAGCGTACCATCACTCTGCCGCCCAGTACGGCAAATCTTCTCTCCGAGCGGAAAAAGCACTCCTATTCAGAGTGGATCTTTCCAGACCCGCTCCGCCCGGAGTGGCCCATGCGTCCCAATGCCGCTTACATCCACCTGAAAGGTCTGCTGAAACAGGCCGGTCTGCCCAGTATCAGGTTCCACGATTTGAGGCATACCTTCGCCACCCACGCCCTGGCCTCCGGGGTAGACGCCAAGACTCTATCCGGCATCCTGGGCCACACCCAGGCCTCCTTCACCCTGGACACCTATACCCATGTGACCGGGGATATGCAGAAGCGGGCCAGCGAGATCGTGGGCAGCTTTATGGAAAACATCATGGTGAGGTGAGCGCATGTCGGGAAAGAGAAAGAAAGGGTCGGGAACTATCCGCCTTCGGAAAGACGGCCGCTGGGAGGGGAGGGTAGTCATCGGCTATGATGAGGCGGGCAGTCCAAAAACAAAAAATGTACTGGCAAAGACGAAGCGGGAGTGCGCGGAAAAGCTGAAGAAGCTGAAAGAGCAGTGCGGCGGCTTCCGCCCTGTTCAAGTCCGGCCTGAGATGCGGTTCGGGGACTGGTTAGAGTACTGGTACCAGAACTTCTCCAAGCCAAAGCTGCGGCAAAGTACACAACTCAGTTACGAGGGATGGATCTGCAACCGCCTGATCCCCGGCGTGGGAGACATCCCTCTGAACAAGCTGACCCAGGCAGATCTCCAGACCTTCTTCCGCAGCATGAAAGAAGCCGGTCGGATGACCAATGTAGACAAATGCGGAAAGGGGCTGTCAGACCGCTCAGTGCGAAGCTGTTACGCTGTCTGCCAGATGGCACTGGACAAGGCAGTAGAGGAACGGCTGATCCACAGCAACCCGGCCATCGGATGCAAGCTGCCGCCCCTGAAGGGCAAGGAGATGAAAATCCTGACCCAAGAGGAGATCCGGCGGTTCCTCATCCAAGCCAAGGCGGAGGGGATGTACGAACTATTCCTCTTGGAGCTGACCACCGGGATGCGCCGAGGAGAACTGCTGGCCCTTCGGTGGAGCGATCTGGACTTCGCCACGGGGAAACTCCGCATCGACAAGCAGGTCTGTCCGGTGGGCGGGAAGCTGATCGTCAGCGACCCCAAGACCAAGGCGGCCAACCGCACTATTATCCTGCCGCCCGCCATGTTGGAGGTGCTGGCGGAGTATAAAAGGGGCATCTTCTCGGACCTGATGTTTCCCTCCCGCATGAAACCGAACCAGCCCATCGACCCGGGCTATGTGCGCAAACGGCTCCAGGTAATTCTGAAGCGGGCAGGGTGCAAGAGGATAAGATTCCACGATTTACGTCATACTTTTGCAACCATGTCCCTGGAGAATGGGATGGATGTGAAAACGCTCTCAACGATCATCGGCCATGTGTCGTCGGCCACGACACTGAATACCTACACCCACATCACCGACGAGATGTGGCAGAAAGCGGCGGTGAACATTGACCGGGGCATCGCCAAGGCGGAGGTGCAGTCAGAGCCGGAGCAGAAGGCGGAGAAACCCCAAGCACAGGAAACATTCACCCCGATCCTTCCGGCCCGCCGCAGACCCGGCACGGGCTATGTCAAGCAGCTCAACGACCACCTCTGGGAGGGGAGATACTCCCCGGTGTGGCCGGACGGGAAAAAGCACTCCCGGAATGTCTACGGTCACACAGAGGCGGAGTGCGAGGAAAAGCTGGCGGAACTGATCCTCCAGATGAAGGCGGAGATCGCTGCCCTACGCTCCGGGGCCAGCACGGAATATCCGGACGGGGTGAGCCCCAAGAAGAAAGCCATTGCCGCCTATCTGCGGGAGCACCCCAGTGTGACCAGCAAGTCCAGGATCGCCAGAGAGCTGAACATTGACCGGTCTACCGTACAGAAATATTATGACGAAATTCGGTCAGAGATTAGGGAGGGGAAAGTTCAGGCGTCATGAAAAGTCAAAACCAGATGTAACAGTACCCCCTCAAATTCTGCGCCGCTGTAAACAAGAAGAAGGGCCCCCTTAAAAAAGGGCGGCCCTTCCTGTGGTCAAAGCTAAAATCCATCTGTGGTATTTCTGTGGTCAAGTCAAAAGCATCTGCTTTTAACTACACTTTTTGCGAAGAAAAGCAAAGAAAAAGTGCTGTTTTCATCAGAAAACAGCACTTTTTTGGTCGGAGTGCCGGGATTCGAACCCGGGGCCTCTTGGACCCGAACCAAGCGCGATACCAAGCTTCGCCACACCCCGATTGTGACAGCTATCTAATTATAGTGATTTTCCCTTCTCCTGTCAAGAGGAATATCCCAAACTTGTCTGGAATATCCTTACCCTAGCCGAAGCGTTGCACGGGAGGGGATGCAGATGTACAGATCTGTCCAGCGGTCCGGCCGAAGGACCTACGGCCATACCGTCCGGGAGGGGAACCGGCGGCAGAGAACTGCGGCCCGGGAGCGGGTGCGTCTGACGCAGCTGGCGGTGTGCGCCGTCCTGTTCGCGGTGGTCTTTATCGGCAAGGGTGTCTTTCCCCAGCGTCTGACCCAGCTCAAGGGGGATTTACAGGCGCTCCTGTCCTCGGACACCGATTTCCGGGCGGCTCTGGCGGACCTAGGGGAGAACCTGGCCGGAAAGGGGCCGGTTTTAGGGGAGCTGGGGGACTTCTGTGTCCAGGTATTCGGGCCTTCCCAGGAGGATGAACTGATGGACCCGTCGGTGCAGGTCCAGGCGGCCCAGGACTTTTTGAACCAGCAGGCGGGGACGGCAGAGCAGGCGGCCTACTACCTGCACCTGGACCAGGTGCCCGAGGAGTGGCTTCAGACGGAGGTCCAGGCGGAGGAGCCGGTCTCTGAGCCGGCGGCGGAGGAGACTATTCCGGCGGTGGGTACCGTGGTATGGAAGTCAGATTACAGCGGCGAGCCCCTGCCAGAGAACTACACCATGGACTGCATCTCCCTGGGCGGCCTTGAGACCATAAACCCCATCCTTGGTCATCTGCGCTCGGAGTACGGTTACCGGGACCACCCGGTGGACGGGGAGTACAAGTTCCACAACGGGGTGGACATCGGCGGCCAGATCGGGGACCCCATCGGGGCCTTTGCCGCAGGCACGGTGGACTACATCGGGGAGAACGACGACCACGGCCTCTACCTGCAAATTGACCACGGCAACGGCATCAAATCCTTCTACGCCCACTGCAGCAAGCTGTGCGTCTCCCAGGGGCAGGTGGTGGCGGCGGGGGAGAAGGTGGCTGAGGTGGGCTCCACCGGGGTGTCCACCGGCCCCCACCTGCATCTGGAGCTGAAATGGAACGGACTGCATCTCAATCCCGCCTACTACGTGGAATTTTTGACCGGCTGAGGCCTGGGAGGGTGGAGGTCACCGGAGGCTTCCTTCTGCTGGCCGCCTGGCTCAACTACCTGGACCGCCAGGGGATCGTCCTCCTGGCGCTACTCTCCTGCGCCCTCCATGAGCTGGGCCACCTGCTGGTCCTCCGTCTGCTGGGGGTGCGGGTGCGGCGGCTGTCCATTACCGCCGTGGGGGCGGAGATGGAGACCGACCGGCCCCTGTCCTACGGCGGGGAGATTCTGGCCGCCCTGGCCGGCCCTCTGGTCAATCTGGTCCTGGCTCTGACGTTCTGCCGGTTCTCCCGGGGCTGGGTGTTTGCCGGGCTGAACCTGGTGCTGTGCTGCTTCAACCTGCTGCCGGTGGGGCGGCTGGACGGGGGGCGGGTGCTCCGGTGTGTTCTGGCCTGGCTGCTGGGGCCGGAGGCGGCCTGGCGGGCGGGCTGGTGGCTGGACCGGCTTCTGGCGGGGGCGCTGGCCGCCCTGGGGCTGGTCCTGGTGGGGGCGGGGGCCGGTCCCACGCTGCTCCTCACCGCGGCGTGGCTGTGCTCCAACCTGCTCCGGGAGGGGCGCTTTGAGGGAAAGAGAAAACCCCTCCGCCGGAGAAAACGGCGGAGGGGTGAAGCTGAATAGGAGAGCGGGTCAGGTCTCCTCCTGCCAGCCCTTGCACACGTCGATCCAGCCCAAGCTGCGGGAGTACTCCTCCAGCTCATCGCAGGTGAGCTCAATGGCGGAGTTGGAGCTGCCAGCGGCGGGGAAAACGGTGTCGAAGCGCTTGAGGGACACATCCAGGTAGGTCTTGACCCCCTCGGGATTGGCGAAGGGGCACACGCCGCCCACGGCGTGGCCGGTCATCTCCTGGGCCTGCTCCGGGGTGAGCATCTTGGCCTTGGTGTGGAACATGGCCTTGTACTTGGGGTTGTCGATCTTGGCGTCCCCGGCGGCCACGATGAGGACGCAGCCGTCGTCCACCAGGAAGGACAGGGTCTTGGCGATGCGGGCGGGGATGACGCCCACCGCCTGGGCGGCCAGCTCCACGGTGGCGCTGGAGACAGGAAACTCCAGAATGTCCCCCTCCCGGCCCAGCTCTTGGAAGTAGGCGCGGACACGCTCAATAGACATGGCTCAGCCCTCCAGCTTCCGTCCGGCCTTGGCCAGGAAGCGGTCGTTGGTGATGATGAAGCGCTCGTGCACGCCCTGGCCGATGAGGCCCTTCTCGTCGTAGGCGGCCACCTTCAGGACGATGCGCTTGCCGTCCACCTGGGTGACCTCGCTCTCGGCCCACACCTTGATCCCCAGGGGGGAGGCGGAGTCGTGGGTGATCTCCAGCTTGGTGCCCACGGTGCTCTCACCTTCACCGAGATAGGGGGCCAGGGAGGTCCAGGCGGCCTTCTCCATGAGGGCGGTCATGGCGGGGGTGGCAAAGACGGGCAGGGTGCCGGAGCCCACCGCCTGGGCAGTGTTCTCCTCCCGGACCACGTCTTCGGCCCGGCCCTTGATTCCAATTTCAATGGACATGGGTGATTTCTCCTTTGTATCCAGTGTTCCGGCCCCTGGGGGCGCTGAAGCGCCATTGCCCCCAGGGGCCGGTTTGCATACTGCATTTTACCCCAAGTTTCGGGAAAAATCTAGGCCTTGTTTGAAAATCGGGAAAGGTCCGCCCTTTGAGCGGGCGCTTTCAGAATAAGGTCTAGTCTCCCGGCGGAATTTCATATAAGCTGTTCAGCAGGGCCCAGTTCTGAGGGAAGGGGCGCATGAGATTCCAGTAGCCCACCCCGTACAGGCCGCGGGAGCGGGCCAGCTCCAGCTTGGCACGGATGCTCCGGGCGTCCTCGAACCACACCTCGTGCTCCCGGCCCTGGCCATCCACGTACCGGAACCAGGGGGACTGGGCCGCCTGGTCGAAGCGGATGGCCGCCCGGTTTTGGACGGCCAGAGTCACCGCCTCCTGGTTGGAGATGGACCGGGCACGGCTTCCCTGCCGGAAGGGTAGAGTCCAGTCATAGCCGTAATTGGGAATGCCCATCCAGATCTTCTCCGCCGGGATCTCGCTCAGGGCGTAGTCCACCACCAGCTCCACATTGCGCAGGGGGGCCACCGCCATAGGCGGACCGTAGGTATAGCCCCACTCGTAGGTCATCAGGAACACAAAATCCGCAGCCGCACCCAGCAGGCGGTAGTCGTGGCCCTCGTACAGGTCTCCATGCTGGTCGGCGGAGGTCTTGGGGACCAGGGCTGCAAAGACCGGGAGGTCCAGGGGGGACAGGCTTTCACGCATGCGGGCGATGAAGGCGGCGTAGGCCGCGGCGTCCTCCGGGTAGATGAACTCCAAGTCCACGTCCAGCCCCCGGTACCCCTTCTGCTGAATGGTCTCCAGCAGGCTGGCCGCCAGGCGGTTCTGCACCGCCCCGTCGGTGAGGACAGTGTGGGCCAGCTCGTTGGAGAAGGTGCCCTCCTGAGTGAGGGTGGACAGGTGAAGCAGGGGCCGCACCCGCATGGACTTGGCCGCGTCGATGAGGGCCTGGTCGTCCAAGGGGACAAGTCCGCCCTGGGGGGTGATGCCGTAGGTGAAGGGGGCCATGGTGGTGAGGAAGGGGAGAGTCTGGCGCAGAAGGGCCGGGTCGATCTCCGGGTAGGCGTAGCCGCCCACCGAGAGGGAGCCCTCCTTCTCCTGCTGGAAGGAGAGGACCAGCTCCTGGCCGGTGAGGGCGGTTTCCCCGCCCTCCAGCTGGGGGTTGTTCCGCAGAAGCTGGCGCAGGGAGATCCCGCCCCGCTGGGCGGCCTGGGCCAGGGTCTCCCCCGGCCGGAGGATCAGGGTCTCCCGGGGGTACTGGACCACCAGCGCCTGCCCCACCGCCAGCCGGCCGGGGTCCGGGGGCCGGTTATCCAGCAGCAGGCGGGACATGGGGACCCCGTACTGCTGGGCGATCCGGTAGAGGGTGTCCCCGGGCTGCACCACATGAATGTCCATGGCGTGCCTCCTCAGCCGTTGAAGGTGACAAAGTCGTCCTTGGCGTAGCCGATGGTACCCTTGTAGTTGACCAGGTACCAGCCGCCCGACTGGTTCATAATGGTGAGGGGGGCGCCGTCCGGGGCCTGGGCCAGGATGGAGGCGTTCAGGTCAGGGCGGGCGCGGATGTTCAGCACCCCCCAGTCCACGTCCACCCGACCGGATCGGATGGGCTCCGGGGCCAGGAAGGGGATGTCGAAGAAGTCGGTGAGGGACATGACCAGATTCCGGGCTACCGCATCCAGATTCTCCTTGATCCAGTTGGCGTCCTCCAGGTTGTCGTGGTAGCCCAGCTCCAGAAAGGCGGAGGGGGCCCGCACCCGGCGCACCTCCCCGATGGTGGTGGTCCCCTGGGCCCGCACCAGGTTGGGCAGGGGGTAGATTGCTTTTAAATTGTTGGCGATGATGGTGGAGGCCCGCTGGCCGGGCTGGCTGGTGGGGTAGTAAAAGACGATAATCCCCCGCACCTGGCCGTATTTTCCCTCCGGGGCGGCGTTGGAGTGGAGGGCCAGATGCAGGTCGTAGTCCCCCGCGTTGGAGGCGGCGATGGAGGATGCTGCGGTCATGTCCGGGGTGTTCCGGGTGTACCGGATACCGGAGGCGTCCAGATAGGGGACCATTTTGTCCGCCAGCAGGTTCATGTACTCCTCCTCGGTGCCGCCGTTGACGTAGTAGTTGCCCTCCTGGGTGGAGGGGGAGAGATAGATGATGGGCATAGGGCGTTACCTCCTGTTTTTTCCCATCCTATGCGGGGGCGGGAGGGGAGGTGATTTTACCCGGCTCCAAAGCCTTTTGCCGCCCCCGGCAGAAAATTTTCCTCAAAAATGGAACTTCACCGCAACCGGCCGCTTCCGTTTCCGTCTGAATGGTTGAAGGGAAGATTCCCGTATTTGGACCGGAAGAAAGGAGCGAAGCGAGATGAAACGAGCAGTGACCATGTGGCTGGCGGCTCTGCTGGCCCTCTCCCTCACCGCATGCGGCGGGGGAGCCAGCGGGGGAGGGGAGGCCGATGCCTCCAGCAGCGCCGGAGGAGGGGAGAGCCTCTCCTTCTCCGCCGAGGAGTCCCAGAACAGCGCCCCCGCCGAGCCGGGCGCGGCAGATGGGGAGGAGGTCTCTTCCCAGGCGGGGCAGAACGCCAAGCTGATCCGCCGTGCGGAGCTGGAGATCCAGACCGAGACCTTTGACACGGCGGCGGCCTCCCTGGAGGCGCTGGTGGCGGAAGCCGGCGGGTACTTCCAGTCCGCCCAGGTGGAGGGGGGCAGCCTCCGGGACCAGAACGCGGCCCGGTACGGGAACTATGTGATCCGGCTGCCCGAGGAGAATTTCAGCGCCTTTCTGGACCAGTCCGGCGCCCTGGGCTATGTGGTCCGGCGCTCCGAGAGCAGCGAGAACGTGAGCCAGGCCTACTACGACACCGAGACCCGGCTGGCCGCCCAGCGCACCAAGCAGGAGCGGCTGCTGGCCCTGCTGGCCCAGGCGGACACCATGGAGAGCATCATTGAGCTGGAGAACGCCCTGAGCGAGACGGAGTACGAGATCCAGAGCCTGACTACCGACCTGGAGCACTACGACGACCTCATCGACTACGCCACCGTGGACCTGTACCTGGCAGAGGTCCTCAGCCTCAGCCAGACGCCGGGTGAGACCGCCGGACTGGGGGAGCGGATGGCCGCCGGCCTGTCCGCCAGCGCGGCGGGACTGGTCCAGGGGGTCCAGGACCTGCTGGTGTGGCTGTCCTACCACCTGTTCCCGGTGATTGTGGTGCTGGGAGCTGCCGGGGGCGGGCTGTTTTACTGGCGGCGGGTGCGCCGGGGCCGGAAAGACGGAACTCCGGAGGAGAAACAGCCGTGAGGCCAAGAAGAAGGACGTGGTCAGAGGAGGGGCGCGGCTTCTGCCGCGCCCCCGGAAAAAGTGATTGACAGCCCGGTTGGACTGTGGTATCATCATCCCGATTAGACACAGAACAGGAGGCGGGAGCATGCGCAATTCCCATCGCTGAGCGTGATAGAGCGAGAGAGGACCGGAGACGGTCCCGGCTTTGTCATGCCGTATGCGAGAGGGTCTTGTCCGCCTGCTCTGCCTCCGGCTGTTTTATACTCGGTCCTGGTGCGCCTGTACGCGCCGGGGCCCTGTCGGTGTGCCGCGAGTGTGGGGAGGACCCAGCTCGCGGTTTTTGATTTTCACCGACAAAGGAGGGCATGACCATGTCTCAAATTTTGATCCAGAACCTGGATTTCACCTACGACGGGGACCACACCCCGGTCTTTGAACAACTGAACCTCCAGTGGGACACCGATTGGAAGCTGGGCCTGGTGGGGCGGAACGGACGGGGCAAAACCACCCTGCTGCGGCTGCTGGAGGGCGGTCTGGAGGGGAAGGGGACCCTGATCCGGCCGGAGCGGCCCCTCTATGTGCCAAAGCCCGTCCGGGACCCACAGCGGCCCGCCCGGGACGTGCTGATGGACGGAGTGCCGGAGGAGGACGAGTGGATGCTCCTGCGGGAGCTGAACAAGCTGGGGCTGGGGGAGGAGCTGCTGGGCCGGCCCTTTGACCGCCTCAGCGGCGGGGAGCAGACCCGGGCCCGGCTGGCCGCCCTGTTCCTCCAGGAGGACGGCTACCCCATGATCGACGAGCCCACCAACCACCTGGACGAGGCGGGGCGGGCGCTGACCGCCCGGTATCTCCGGGGGCTGCGCCGGGGGTTCCTACTGGTCTCCCACGACCGGGCCTTTCTGGACGGGTGCGTGGACCACATTCTGGCCCTGAACCCGGCGGGGCAGGAGCTGATCCAGGGGAACTTCTCCGTGTGGTTTCGGGAGAAGGAGGCCCGGGACCGGCGGGAGGAGGCCCAGAACGAGAAGCTGAAAGGGGAGATCCGGCGGCTGGAGCAGGCCGCCCGGCGCACTGAGAGCTGGTCCGACCGGGTGGAGCGGAGCAAGTACGGCAGCGAGAACTCCGGGTTGAAGGTGGACCGGGGCTTTGTGGGCCACAAGTCCGCCAAGATGATGAAGCGCTCCAAGAGTCTTGAAAACCGGCAGCGCAGCGCCATTCAGGAGAAATCCGCCCTGCTGAAGGATGTGGAGCACGCCGACGCCCTGAAGCTGGCGCCCAGATCCTTCCCAGGCGGCAGGCTGCTGGAGGGGCGGGAGGTGTCCGTGTGCTACGGGGGCCGCCCGGTGTGCGCCCCCTGCACCTTCCAGGTGGAGGAGGGGGACCGGGTCGCCCTGCTGGGGGGCAACGGCTCGGGCAAGACCAGCCTGCTGCGGCTGCTCATGGGGGAGGAGCTGGAGCACACCGGAGTGCTGCGGCGGGGCTCGGGGCTGGCGGTCTCCTATGTGCCCCAGCGCGCCGACCACCTGTCCGGCCTCCCGGCGGACTTCGCCCAGTCGCAGGGGGTGGACCGCACCCAGTTTTTCACCATCCTGCGGAAGCTGGACTTCTCCCGGGCCCTGCTTGAGCGGGACATGGCGGGGTACAGCGCGGGCCAGAAGAAAAAGGTGCTCCTGGCGGCCAGCCTGTGCCAGAGCGCCCACCTGTACGTCTGGGATGAGCCGCTAAACTATATCGACCTGTTCTCCCGCATCCAGCTGGAGGAGCTGCTTCTCCAGTACCGGCCCACTATGGTCTTTGTGGAGCACGACCGGACCTTCCGGGAGCACGTGGCCACCGCCTCGGTGGAGTTGGCGCGGTGGGAAATGAAATGATTGATTTGCTCCCTGTATGGGCGGCCCTTGCGGCCGCCCGCAGCGTATCGAAAAAACTATGCAGAATAAAATCCGCCTGAGACAGGGCGGGGGAGCTCGAGGGGGCAGCCGCCCGCCTCGAATTGGATCAAATGCCCCGGAAGCCTTGCCGTGCAAGGATTCCGGCGAGCGAAGCGCGGACTTTTGCGCCGATGTGCGGCGCAAAAGTAACGGCATTTTTCAGGCTGTCGGAAAAGTCCTTGGACTTTTTTGACAGCCTGGGGGCGGCCCTTGCAGCCGCCCGCTTTTTTACCCAGGGCCGGAAATCATAAAAAACGCTGAAACCCTCTTGACAAAGAGAGGTTACGAGTGTAACCTATATACAGGTTACAGCTGTACCCTATCTTTGGGAGGGATTCCACATGAATGAATTGGCCGCGAAAATCTCCGCCTCCGAGGTGGAGGTGCTGGAGGTGCTGTGGCAGGCGGACGCGCCCATGCCCATCGCCGCCATCCGCGCCGCCCTGGAGGGGGGCCACCAATGGGACGCCTCCACCGTCAAAACCCTGCTGCGCCGTCTGTGCGAGAAAGGCGCGGTGGAGGCGGAGAAGCGGGAGGTGTTCTACTACCGCCCCATTCTCACCCGGCAGGAGTACCAGGCGTGGTCCACCAGCTCCCTCATTGACAAGGTGTACCGGGGGAGCGCCAAGGACCTGGTGGCCGCTCTGGTGGAGCGGTCCCAGCTCAGCGCCCAGGACCTGGAGGACCTGCGGTCCATCCTGTACCCGGAGGAGGAGGGCCATGGGTGAGGAATTTCTGGCCGCCCTGCTCTCCCTGTCCCTGTCAGGCGCCTGCCTGATGGGGCTGGCGGAGGTGCTGGCCCGCCTGCTGAGGGGCAGAATCCCGCCCGGCGTCCGGCGGCTCTTGTGGCTGTTGGTGCTGATCCGGCTGCTGTGCCCCTGGAGCATCTCGGGGGGACTGCTGGACCGGGGGACGGCGGAGTTGCGCCAGGCGGCGGTCCCTGAGCAATCCACCCAGGCGCTGAAGGAGGTCCCCTCCCACACCGCGCCGTCCTATGAGATTACAGAACATGAGGAAACGGGAAGACAGATCGACCTGGCGGCGGGCCTCACCGCCCTGTGGGCGGCGGGCTTTCTCGGGGCGCTGGCCCGCCGGGTGATCGCCTACGGCCGGATGTGCCGGGGTCTGAGGCGCACCCTGCGGCCCGCCGGGCCGGGGGAGCGGGCCGTGTTCGCCCGTCTGACCCAGGGGGAGAAGGGAGTGCCCACCCTGCGGGTCAGCCCGGCGGCGCCCACCCCCATGCTGGCGGGGCTGCTGCGGCCCCGGCTGATCCTGCCGGAGCTGGAGCTGTCCCAGGAGGAGCTTGAGGGGGTGCTCTCCCATGAGCTTACCCACTGGCGGCACCGGGACCTGTGGATCAAGTGGCTGGCCGCCCTGGCGGTGTGCGTCCACTGGTTCAACCCGGCGGCCCGGCTCCTGGCGGAACGGCTGGACCGGGACTGTGAGCTGTACTGCGACCAGACGGTGGCCCGGAACTGGGACCGCTCCCGGCGCGCCCGGTACGGGGAACTGCTGCTCCGGCTGGCCGCGGGCGGGAAGGGGAAACCATCCACCGCCCTTTTTTCCCAGAAACAGCGATTAGAGGAGCGTTTGACCGCGATGATGAATGGAAAAACTTATGGAAAGAAGGCGTTTGCGCTGGGTGCGGCCGCCTGCCTGACCCTGGCGCTGGCCACCACCGCCCTGGGGGCCTACACCGGCCCCGCCGCGGAGAAGCCTCTGGCCGACCTGACGGAGGTATCCCGGCCCGAGAACACGCCCGACGTTCTCTCCTGGCCGGTTGAGACGGGGGACACGGTGGAGCTGTCCAGCTTGTTTCCCGGCCGCGTCCACCCCATCACAGGGGAGCGGAAGGAACACGGAGGCATCGACCTGCCCCAGGCCGGGGGAACCCCGGTGCTGGCGGCGGCGGACGGCACCGTGGTGGCGGTGGGATATTCCGCGGAAGACGGAAACTGCGTCCTGCTCCAGCACGGGAGCATGACCACGAAATATGCCCACTTACAGGAGTACACCGTGGCGCCGGGGGAGACCGTCTCCGCCGGGGACCAGATCGGCCTGGTGGGCCGGACGGGGACGGGCACCGGGGACCACCTCCACTTCGAGGTGGCCCTGGACGGGACCCGTGTGGACCCGCTGGACTACCTGGACCAGTCCGTCGCCGCCGTGATGGGCGGAGCGGAGCCGCAATAACCACAGACCACACGAAAAATGGCCGCATAACGCGGCCATTTTTTGCGGCAAAAGCCTGTAAAGGGAAAATACTATCTAGTTACTGAATTAAAAGGTTTCCTCCACTTCCGCCTCAAATACGGTGACCGCCGGGCCGGTCATCCGGATGTGCCCGTCCTCCCGCCGCCAGTCCAGCTCCAGCACGCCCCCTGGCAGGTGGACGGAGGTCCTCCGGCCGCACCGGCCGGTCTTGACCCCCGCCGCCAGCACGGCGCAGGCCCCGGTGCCGCAGGCCAGGGTGAGGCCGCTGCCCCGCTCCCACACCCGCACGTCCAGCCGGTCCCCGTGCCGGGGGGCGGCAAACTCCACGTTCACCCGGCCGGGGAACAGGGGGGAGCACTCCAGCACCGGCCCCACCCGCTCCAGGGGGACCTCTCTGGGGTCCGGGCAGAAGATGACCGCGTGGGGGTTGCCCACCTCCACCGGCCAGGCGGAGAACACCTCGCCCTCCGCTTCCAGCTCCACCGAGGGGAGGACCTTAGGTTCCCCCATGTCCACGGTGACCTGGTCCACCCGGCCCCGGTGCAGGTGGAGCTCCAGTGCCCGGGGGCCGGCCCCGGTGTCAATGGTGAGGCAGGTCTTACGGGTGAGCCCCTTGTCGTACACGTACTTGCCCACGCACCGGATGCCGTTGCCGCACATGGCCCCCCGGGAGCCGTCGGCGTTGTACATGTCCATGGAGAAGTCCCCGGTCACGCCGGGCCGGATGGCGATGAGGCCGTCGCCCCCCACCCCGAAGTGCCGGTGGGACAGCCGCACCGCCAGCCCCGGCAGGTCCTCCGGGACCGTCTCCAGACAGTTTAAGTAGATGTAGTCGTTGCCCAGCCCCTGCATTTTGGTGATGTGCATGTCATCGCTCCTTTCCAGCGCTGCTGTTAGAGCTTATGCGCCGGACAGAACGATAAGACCGTTCAACAAAAACAAGGTTTTGTTTACCAAGTCAAGTTCGGTTCGTCATACCGACGAGCCGGAGAAGGGGGGAGAGACGAAAAGTTGGAGCATCGGGACAGAAAATTATAGTTGCAATTCCCCCAAAATTCCCCTATAATAGGCCCACTGCGCCTTGCGGCGCAGAATACCAAACAAGCCGCAGATGCGGCGAAGGGAGATCGAGAGATGAAAAAAGCAGTCACTCTGACACTGGCGTCCACCATGGTGCTGGGCCTGATGGCCGGATGCGCCACCACACAGAGCGGGAGCCAGTCGGCCGGGGCGGCGGACACATCCCTTGCGGATGCCACAAAGCACACCGTGGAGACCACGGAAACCGGAAACTTTTCCGACGAGATGAAAATTCCCTATGCCGTCGACCTGTCCCCGGAGGACGGGGCCGACTCGGTGGAGCGGCAGGGCGACCACGCCGACTCCATCTACTTTGCTCACCCGGACTTCTACAACATGGAGTCCAACGACACCCTCACCATCCTCACCAATTTCCAGACCATCCAGCAGACCAGCGAGTGGAGCTGCGGCGTAAGCAGCGTGCTCATGGTCCTCAACTGGTACGACCAGCTGGGGGACTGGAACGAGGAGTCTCTGGCCGCCCTGCGCCACTCCCTGGACGGCACCGAGCTGGAGGGGTATCCCGGCACCACCCTGGTGCAGCTTCTGGATATTTTGGACGGAGTCGGCGGCTTTACATACACCTCTACGCTGGACTGCCAGGACGTGTACAGCGAATTCACTCTGGATACCATCCAGTCCACCCTGGCGGAGGGCAAGCCCATTCTGATCGCCTGGAACGACTGGGGCGGACACTGGCAGGTGATCATCGGCTACGACACCCTGGGCACCGAGACCACCCAGGACGACGTGATCATCGTGGCCGACCCCTATGACACCACCGACCACAACCAGGACGGCTACGGCATCTATCCCGCCGAGCGGTTCTACTACAACTTCACCATGTACAACCAGTTCCCCCAGGAGGAGGGCGGCAACGACATGCTGTTCGTCATCCCCACCCCCGCTTCCTGAGCCAGGAAAAGCATACCAAAAACAGTACGAGCTCCGGCCCCAATTCAGGGCCGGAGCTCGCTCTATCTTTCGGACGCCGGCTCCTCCAGCTCCGCCAGCACCTGCCGGGCGGTCTGGACCAGACGCCGGCCCTCGTCCATACTCCGCTTCTGGAGCCGGTGGTGGGCCTCCTCCTCGGTGAGGCCCCTTTTCTCCATCAGGGCCCTCTTGGCCCGGTCGATGTCCCGCTGCTCCGCCGAGCTGCGGCTGCTGCGGGCAAAGCGCTCCATCCGATGGCTGAACTGGATGAGCAGCCGCACAGTGAGGATGGTCTCCTCCCGGCGCAGGGGGGTGGGGAGCTTGAAGATGTCCGGGCTGCCGCATAAATCCAGCTGGTGCTTGGGCCCGACCATCAGCATCAGGCAGGAGGGGGGGAGGTCGTCAAAGAGCCACTCCGACGGCCCGTCGGTGAGGTGGGGGCCGCAGATGACGCAGCAGGCCCCCTGCCGCTGGAGCAGGCGGCGCACCTGGTCCCCGGAGGAGCAGGGGAGACACTCGGCCACCCCGGCGCTCTCCAGCAGCTCCCGGAGCTGGCGGACAAATTTGGCGTTTTCAAAGGCAACAATGACGGTGTCCATAAGTGTCTCCCTCCTTTGTCTCTGATCTGGTGCAGGGGACCGCCCTGCGGGGCGGGGGTATTTTCTCTTTCCGGCAGGGCAGGGGCAGGACCCTGCCGTTCTACTTTTATACTGCGCTGTCCGTGGGATGCGCTCAATAGGTCACCAGATACTTCTCAATCTCCCAACTGGACACCCGGGTCTGGTACTCCTCCCATTCCCGCTGCTTGCCGGCCAGGTAGTGGGAGGCCACATGCTCGCCCAGCACGTCCATGACCAGCTGGTCCTGCTTCATGGCCTCCAGGGCCTCCTCCAGGGTGCGGGGGAGGGTCTCGATGCCGAAGGCGGAGCGGGTGGCCGCATCCATCTCATAGATGTTCCCGGGGATCTCCGGGGGAGGGGTGAGCCCCCGCTCGATGCCGTCCAGCCCGGCCGCCAGGCAGGCGGCAATGGCCAGATAGGGGTTGCAGGCCGGGTCGGGGCTGCGCAGCTCCACCCGGGTGGAACTGCCCCGGGAGGCGGGGATGCGGATGAGGGCGGAGCGGTTGGAGGCCGACCAGGCCTTGTAGCAGGGGGCCTCATACCCGGAGACCAGCCGCTTGTAGGAGTTCACCAGGGGGTTGGTCAGGGCAGTGAACCCCTTCACATGCTCCAACAGGCCGGCGATGAAGGAGTAGGCCATCTGGGACAGGCCCCGGGGGTCGGCGGGGTCATAGAACAGGTTTTTCCCATCCCGGAACAGGGACATGTTCAGGTGCATGCCGGAGCCCGCAGCCCCAAAGAGGGGCTTGGGCATAAAGGTGGCGTGGAGGCCGTTTTTCTGGGCGATGGTCTTGACCGCCAGCTTGAAGGTCATGATCTTGTCGGCGGCGTCCATGGCGTCCACATATTTAAAGTCGATCTCATGCTGTCCGGCGGCGCTCTCGTGGTGGCTGGCCTCGATCTCGTAGCCCATCTCCTCCAGCATCCGGCAGATCTCCCGGCGGGTGGACTCCCCCTGGTCCAGAGGGCCCAGGTCAAAGTAGCCCGCCTGATCCCCGGTGCGGGTGGTGGCCCGGCCCTCCTCGTCGGTCTCAAAGAGGAAAAACTCCAGCTCAGGGCCGATGTTGAAGGCGTCAAAGCCCATATCCCGGGCCTTCCGGACCACCCGGCGGAGCACCCCTCTGGGGTCGCCCACGAAGGGGGTGCCGTCGGTGTCGTACACGTCGCAGATGAGCCTGGCCACCCGCCCCTGGGCTGGCCGCCAGGGGAAAATGGCAAAGCTGCTCCGGTCCGGGAACAGGTACTGGTCCGACTCGTTCACCCGGGTGAACCCCTCGATGGAGGAGCCGTCGAACATGATCTGGTTGTTTAACGCCTTGCCGGTCTGCGAGGCGGTGATGGCCACATTTTTCAGCTGTCCGAAGATGTCCACAAACTGCATGCGGATGAATTCAATCTCTTCCTCCTCCACGATCCGGAGGACGTCTTCCTTGGTGTAGGACATAGTTGTATCCCCTTTCCGCAGGTTTTGGCTAATAAAAACAGTATACCGGCCTGAAACCTCCTGTCAAGCGGATGTTTGCTCCGCTGCGCCCCTTTTCGTGGAAAATTCCACATCCGGTTCCCGGAGGTTTCTGAAGTTTGTGGGTTTCAAGACTTGCAAATTGCCCGCCGGTACGGTATCCTAAATACAATGCACCCAGTGGACCGCGGCGCTGAGAGGGCGCCGGTCTGCGGAGGGGACAAGCGTGTCCGGAGGGGGCGGGCTTGTCCCTCTTTTCGTTTCGGGGAGTCTGTATGCTAAGGAAAGGGTTTGAAAGTATGAGCGTGAACGTGACAGAGATCTTCGGTTCCAACGTCTTCAGCACCGCCGTCATGCGGGAGCGCCTGCCCAAGGGAGTGTTCCGGGAGGTCATGGACGTGATGAAGCACGGGGGCAACATCAGCATGGCCACCGCCGACATTGTGGCCAACGCCATGAAGGACTGGGCGGTGGAGAAGGGGGCCACCCACTACACCCACTGGTTCCAGCCCCTCACCGGCATCACCGCCGAGAAGCACGACGCCTTTATCACCCGGCCGGAGGACGGAAAGACCATCCTCCAGCTCACCGGCAAGCAGCTCATCATGGGGGAGTCCGACGCCTCCTCCTTCCCCTCCGGCGGCCTGCGCTCCACCCACTACGCCCGGGGCTACACCGCCTGGGATATGACCTCCCCCGCCTTTGTGAAGGAGATGACCGCCGGCACCATCCTGTGCATCCCCACTATCTTCGTCTCCTACACCGGAGAGGCCCTGGACAAGAAGACCCCGCTGCTGCGCTCCATGGAGGCCATCAACACCCAGGGCCTGCGCATCCTGCGCCTGTTCGGCAACACTGAGGCCCAGAAGGTGTTCCCCTCGGTGGGTCCCGAGCAGGAGTACTTCCTGGTGGACCGGGAGAAGTATCTGAAGCGCCGGGACCTGATCTACACCGGCCGCACCCTGTTCGGCGCCCCCGCCCCCAAGGGGCAGGAGCTGGAGGACCAGTACTTCGGCGTCATCCGGGACCGGGTGGGCTCCTTCATGTCCGATCTGAACGAGGAGCTGTGGAAGCTGGGCATCCCCGCCACCACCCAGCACAACGAGGTGGCCCCCGCCCAGCACGAGATGGCCCCCATCTACACCATGTGCAACCTGGCCGTGGACCAGAACCAGCTGACCATGGAGACCATGAAGCGGGTGGCCACCCGCCACGGGCTGGTGTGCCTGCTCCACGAGAAGCCCTACGCCGGGGTCAACGGCTCTGGCAAGCACAACAACTGGTCTATCGGTACCGACACCGGGGAGAACCTGCTGGACCCCGGCGACACCCCCAATGAGAACCTCCAGTTCCTGCTGGTGCTCTCCTGCATCATGAAGGCGGTGGACACCCACGCCGACCTGCTGCGCCAGTCCGCCTCCTGCGTGGGCAACGAGCACCGTCTGGGCGGCCAGGAGGCCCCTCCCGCCATCATCTCCATCTTCCTGGGGGACCAGCTGGAGAGCGTGGTGGATCAGATCATCTCCAACGCCGAATCCGTCAAGCTGTTGGCCTCCGGCAAGCTGGACTCCGGCGTGTCCACCGTCCCGGTGCTGAACAAGGACGCCACCGACCGCAACCGCACCACCCCCTTCGCTTTCACCGGCAACAAGTTTGAGTTCCGCATGGTGGGCTCCTCCGACTCCATCGCCGACGCCAACACCACCCTCAATGCCATTGTGGCCGAGGCCCTGTGCGAGGCTGCCGATCAGCTGGAGCAGGCCGGCGACTTCAACGCCGCCTGCACCAAGCTCATCCACGACAACATGGCCCAGCACCAGCGGATCATCTTCAACGGGGACGGCTACTCCGACGAGTGGGTGGCCGAGGCCGCCCGCCGCGGCCTGCCCAACCTGGCCTCTCTGGTGGACGCGGTGCCCGCCCTCACCACCGAGAAGGCGGTGAAGCTGTTCACCAAGTTCGGCATCTACACCCAGTCCGAGCTGGAGGCCCGGGCGGACATCATGTATGAGACATACGTCAAGACCATCAAGATCGAGGCCAACACCATGATCCACATGGCGGCCAAGCACTACATCCCCACCGTGATCGGCTACACAACCCGCCTGGCCCAGTCCATCACCGCGGTGGCCTCCGCCTGCCCCGAGGCGGAGCTGTCGGTGCAGCGCGGCCTTCTCAAGGACGTGAGCGCCCGCCTGGCCGAGGCCTCCGCCGCCCTGGAGCAGCTCAAGCCCCTCATGGACCGGGTGGACGCCATCCAGGATGTGAAGGAGATGGCCATTGCCTACCGCACCGCCGTGGTCCCCGCCATGGACGCCCTGCGCTACCCCATCGACCAGCTGGAGCTGATGGTGGACAAGTCCATCTGGCCGGTGCCCACCTACGGCGACCTGATGTTCGAGGTGTAAGGCAGTTTTCCTTTCTTGCTGTTGAACTGCAACTTTGCCCGCCGCCTGAAACGCTTTTTTCGGGCGGCGGGCTATCTGCCCGGGTCCGGCGCCGGGGGAAAAATGTCCGCGTCCGGAAAAATTGATGCTTGACAAACAGAGGGAGGGGCGGCTATAATAGCCCCAACAACCAAACAGCATGAAACCTGTGAGAAAGAGTAGTAGCCGGTGCGGCAAACCTGAAGAGAGTCCCGGGTGGTGAGATCGGGGCGGGGCGCGGCCGAGTGAATGGACTTTCGAGGGCGGCTTGAACGGGAGACCAAGTAGATGCCGACGGGGACCCACCCGTTATCCATCGGGCACGCGTGATGGCGCGTGAAGCGAGCGGACGTTTGAAACGTCAATTTGGGTGGTATCGCAGGAGTGCAGCTCTTGTCCCATGGGGGATAAGGGGCTGTTTTTTTATACTCCAAAATCAAGGCCGTTGGCAGCGGCCCCTCCATCACCCACCCAGACAAATTTCAGCCCCAAGCGGGCAGACTATGGAGGTATTCCCATGAAAAAGAACACGATGAAGAAGCTTTTGGCCGCGTCCCTGTCCCTGTCTCTCGCCCTGTCCCTGGCCGCCTGTTCCGGCGGCTCCAGCAGTTCCGCCCAAGACCCCGCCGGTAGCGGCGAGGCGGCCCCCGCGGACGGCGGCTACAAGATCGCCGTGGTCCGGCAGCTGGACCACGCGTCCATGAACGAGATCCGGGACGCCATCTTTGCCGAGCTGGATGCCAAGGCGGCGGAGCTGAGTCTCACCATCAGCTATGAGGACTTCAACGGCAACAACGACACCTCTACGCTGTCTCAGATCGGCGCTCAGATTCTGGCGGACGGTTACGATGCCATTGTCCCCATCGGCACCCTGGCCGCCCAGCAGATGGTGTCCGTGGCGGAGGAGAGCCAGACCCCGGTGATCTACGGCACCGTCAGCTACCCGGAGGTGGCCAACCTCACCGGCATCGACTATGTCACCGGCACCAGCGACGCGCTGAACGTAGAGCTGCTGCTGGACATGATGCTGGCGGCCGACCCGGACATCCAGACGGTGGGCCTGCTGTACTCCACCTCCGAGGTGAACAGCGCCCCCGCCATTGAGGAGGCCAAGGCCTATCTGGACGAGAAGGGCGTCTCCTATCTGGAGAAGACGGGCACCACCTCCGACGAGATCATTGCCGCCGTCAACTCCATGCTGGGCCAGGTGGACGCGGTGTTCACCCCCACCGACAACGCCGTCCAGGCCACCGAGCTGGCCATTGCCCCCATCCTGGCTGAGGCGGGCATCCCCCACTACGCCGGGGCCGACTCCTTCGTGCGCAACGGCGCTTTCGCCACCTGCGGCGTGAACTACACCAACCTGGGCACCCAGACCGCCGATTTGGCCCTGGAGGTCCTCCAGACCGGGGAGTTCCCCGAGTATGTCACCGTGTCCGGCGACATTATCACCGTAAACACCGACACCGCCTCCACGCTGGGCCTGGACTACTCCCTGTTCCAGGACATGGGTTCCCAGGTGGTGGAGGTCCAGACCACCCAGGACTGATTGGAATTCTGAAAAAGCCGTTTCTACCCCTCGCCGGCCGGCGGGGGGGTAGCGGCCTGTTTTGATTGAGAGGTGCGTTCCACTGTGCTGACCATTGTTCAGGCCGCGCTGGAGGCGGGATTTCTCTACGCCCCCATCGCCTTGGCCCTGTTTCTCAGCTTTTCCATCTTGAATATCGCCGATATGACCACCGACGGCGCCTTTGTGCTGGGCAGCGCCGTGTCCGCCATGATGTGTCTGGCGGGACACCCCATCCTGGCCCTGCCCGCCGGCATGGCGGCCTCGGCGGCGGCCGGGTTCATCACCGCCTTTTTACAGACCAAGCTGGCGGTGCCCTCCATCCTGGCTGGCATCGTCACCAACATCGGCCTGTACAGCATCAACCTGATGGTCATGGGCAAGAGCAACCAGTCCCTGTTCCAGACCGACACCATCTACACCATGGCCAAGGACGCCGGCTTCGCGGGGAGCTGGTATGAGCTGGCGGTGACCGCCATCATTGTTCTGGCCCTGTGCGCCCTGCTGGTCCTCTTTTTGGGCACCCGGCTGGGCCTGTCCATCCGGGCCACCGGGGACAACGCGGACATGGTGCGGGCCTCCTCCATCAACCCCAACTTCACCATCACTGTGGGCCTGTGCGTGGCCAACGCCATGACCGGCCTGTCCGGCGCCATGGTGGCCCAGTACAGTACCTTCGCCGACGTGAACAGCGGCACCGGCATGGTGGTGCTGGCCCTGGCCGCCCTGGTCATCGGGGAGACCCTCATCGGCAAGGGCTCCATGACCCGGCGGGTGCTGGGCGTGGTGGCCGGCAGCATCATCTACCGGTTCATCTACGCCGCCGCCCTGCGGTTCAACGTGCCCGCGGACTACATGAAGCTGGTGTCCGCCGTCATCGTGGGGGTGGCCATCGCCGCTCCGGCAGTGAAGCGGTGGGCCGCGTTCCAGATGCAGAAGCGCCGCGCGCTGGCGGGAAGGAGAGGTGAGTGACATGGATATGCTGGTGATCCAGAACATTGCCAAGACCTTCAACCCCGGCACCGTCAACGAGAAGCAGGCCCTGAGCGGCCTGTCTCTCCAGCTGGCGGCGGGGGATTTCGTCACCATCGTGGGCTCCAACGGGGCGGGCAAGTCCACCCTGTTCAACGCCATCGCCGGGGACTTCTATGTGGACGAGGGCTCCATCGCCCTGGACGGACAGGACATCACCTATCTGCCCGCCCACAAGCGCAGCCGCCAGATCGGCCGGCTGTTCCAGGACCCCATGCGGGGCACCGCCCCCCACATGACCATTGAGGAGAACCTGGCCCTGGCCGCGGGCAGCGGCGGGTGGTTCTCCCCCATGACGAAGGCGGACCGGAAGCAGTTTCAGGACCGTCTGGCCCTGCTGGACATGGGGCTGGAGGACCGGATGCGCCAGCCGGTGGGCCTGCTGTCCGGCGGACAGCGCCAGGCCCTGACCCTGCTCATGGCAACCATGAATCCCCCCAAGCTGCTGCTGCTGGACGAGCACACGGCGGCGCTGGACCCGGGCACGGCGGAGAAGGTGCTGAAGATCACCCGGGACGTGGTGGCCCAGCACAGCATCACCACCCTCATGGTCACCCACAACATGAAAAACGCCCTGGAGCTGGGCAACCGCACCCTGATGATGGACTCCGGGCACATTGTCCTGGACGTCCAGGGGGAGGAGCGCGCCGGCATGACGGTGAACGACCTTCTGGAGCGGTTCCGGGCCGGGGCCGGGAAGGACCTGGACAACGACCGGATTCTGCTGTCCGACTGAGCATCCACAATTCAGAAATACAGACCCGCCGCCCGCGGGGAGGGGCTCCGATTTTGGAGGACCCCTCTCACCGCGGGCGGCGGGTTTCTGATTGGATCAGCAGGCGGCGGACTCGGCCGGCCTGCCTGCGGTGCGCCGCAGCAGCCCCTCATGGCTTGCGGTCATCAGCGCCAGAATCACCAGCAGATATCCCGGCAGCAGCGACACCCCGATGTGATTGGCCAGCAGGCCGAAGAACGGCGGCATCAGGCAGGTGCCCACGTAGGCGGAGGCCATCTGAACCCCGATCATGGCCTGTGAGCAGGCCGGACCGAAGTGCTCGGGGGTGGCGTGGATGATGGAGGGGTAGATGGGGGCGCAGCCCAGCCCAATGAGAATCAGGCCCGGCAGTGCGGCCCGCTCCCCCAGGGGCAGAAGCAGCAGGACGATGCCGCCCAGGACGACGGCCTGCCCAAGGCGCACCATCTGGGCGTCTGAGCACTTTAAGGTCAAAAACCCGCTGAGGGCCCGCCCCACCGTGATCCCGATGAAAAACAAGCTGGCGAAATGGGCGGCGGTCTCAGAGGAGAGCCCCCACTGCAGCACCAGGTAGCTGCTGGCCCAGAGCCCCGTGGTCTGCTCCAGCGCGCAGTAGCAGAAAAAGGTGAGCATGACCTCCTTCGCCCCGGGAATCCGGACGATCTGGGGCAGAGAGAGAGCTCGGGCCGCCGGGGCGGGGGAGGGGCCGTCCTGGTCTCCGGCCGAGGGGGCGCGGCCCCAGAGGGGGAGGCTGAGGAAGAGAACGGCCGTCAGAAGGATCTGAAGGGCCGCGATGGAGCGGTACCCCATGCTCCAGCTCTGGCCGCCGGAGAGAGCCAGGCCCAGAATGGCGGGTCCGAGGGAGGCCCCCACCCCCCACATGCAGTGGAGCCAGCTCATGTGGCGGCTGGCGTAGTGGAGGGCCACATAGTTGTTCAGAGACGCGTCCACACAGCCCGCCCCCAGGCCATAGGGGACCGCCCACAGGCACAGCTCCAGGTAGGAGCGGCTGATGGAGAAGCCGAAGAGGGCCGCCGCCGTCAGCAGCACGCTGAAAGCGGTCACCCGCCCCGTGCCGAAACGGGCGGTCAGGCGGCCGCTCTGCAGGCTGGAGACGATGGTGCCCGCCGCGATGATCATGGAGATCCCTCCCATATAGGAGACCGGGACGGAGAACTCCGGATATATGCTGGGCCACGCCGCGCCCAGCAGGGAGTCCGGCAGGCCCAGGCTGACAAACGCGAGATAGATGATCCCTAGAAGCAGATGAAACATCGGATTGCCTCCTGTCAATGTTGCTTTTCACATCATACCGACAAAGCGGCCTTGAATCAATTCAATTTTAGACTTATAATATAAGAAAACCGCCAAGTTTGGCGGAGACCGGGGGTGTGCCGCATGTCGCTTCAGGAGTGCGGGCTGAATCTGGACCGGGGGCTGAAGGAGCTTCAGCCCCACGGGACGCTGGAGTTTCCCTGCGCGGGGTACTCCACCCGCTACACCGGACAGCAGGGGGACGGGATTCCATGGCACTGGCACGAGGAGCTGGAGCTTCTCTATGTACAGGAGGGGGCGCTGGAGTGGAGAACGGCGTCGGAGACCGTCCTGCTCCGGACGGGCGATCTCTTTGCGGTCAACTCCAATATGCTCCACGCCGGGAGGACCCCGGACTTCTGCGAGCTGCGCTCTCTGGTGTTCCACCCGTCCCTGCTCACCGGCGGCGAGCACTCCGTATTTGCCCGGCGGTACATAGACCCGCTGATCCGCTGTCCCGCCTTCACCGGCTTTCTCTTCCCGAAGGAGGGGGAGCGGGAGGCGGCGGACAACTTCCGCCGGGCCTTCGAGGCGGTGGAGGGCGAGCCGGACGGCTATGAGTTTTTGGTGCGGGACTGCCTGTCCCGCCTCGCCCTTCAGCTGATTCAGACGTTTCAGCCCCAAATGGACCGCCCCGGGGCGGGGCAGAGCCTGGATAACCTGCGCATGCGGAAAATGCTGGAGTACATCCATCAGAACTACGCCGGGGAGCTCGCCCTGCCGGACATCGCGCGGGCGGCCGACATCGGGGAGCGGGAGTGCCTGCGCTGCTTTCAAAAGACCATCCAGTGCTCCCCCATCCAGTACCTGCTGAAATACCGGGTGACGCGGGGGGCAGAACTGCTGCTGCGCCATCCGGAGCGGAGCGTCTCAGATCTGTCCCTGGCCTGCGGGTTCGGCAGCCCCAGCAATTTCGCCAAGCAGTTCCGGCGCTTCTACCGCTGTACGCCCCGGGAATACCGGGCCGCGGGGGAGCGGTGAGGACGGCCGGCCGGAGCGCACCTTCTTTAAGATTTCCGAAAAATGCTGGTATTCTCCGATGCGATGTGCTAATATATATGACAGCGTCCATTTTTGAAAACTACCATAACGGAGGTACCTGCACTGTGTCGTACATCATGGTCGTCGTCCTGGGCGTAATCCAGGGCGTCGCGGAATTTCTGCCCATCTCCAGCTCCGGGCACCTGACCCTGTTTCAGCATTTTTTTGGAATGAGCGAGCCGGACAACCTGTTCAACATCCTGCTCCATTTTGCAACCCTGATTGCGGTGTGCGTCTACTACTGGCGTGACATCTGGGAGATGATCCTGGAGTTCTTCCGCTTCTTTGGGGATCTGTTCTCCCGCACCCCCAGCCGGGGAGAGCCCCCCGCCGCCCGGCGGCAGATTCTGCTGCTGATCGTGGCCACCCTGCCCCTGTTCCTGGTGCTGCCCATCAAAGACAAGGTGGAGGCCGTGGGCAACTACCCGGTGGCGGTGAGCTGCATCCTGCTGCTCACCGGCGTTGTGCTCTTCACCTCGGACCGCATGGCCAAGGGCCGCAAGAACGCCCGGAACACCACGCTGCTGGACGCCCTGCTCATCGGCGTGGCCCAGGGCTTTGCCACTCTGCCCGGCCTGTCCCGCTCCGGCAGCACCATCGCCGCCGGAATGGCCCTGGGGCTCGACCGGAAGTTTGCCGTCCGCTTCTCCTTCCTCATGTCCCTGCCCGCCGTGCTGGGGGCCACCATTTTAGAAGTGGTGGATGTGGTCCAGGCGGGAGGCATTGATACCGCTCTGCTGCCCAAGTATCTGCTGGGCATGGTCATCGCCGGCGTGGTGGGCTATTTCTCCATCGGCCTTGTGAACCTGCTGGCCTCCAAGGGTAAATTTGGGGCCTTCGCCTACTACTGCTGGATTGCAGGCGGGGTGTTCCTGATACTCAGCCTCCTGAACGTCACCCTGGTCCCCGCGGCGTGACCGCGATCTCCTGAGAAAGGATCTCAAACGCTATGGCAACGTCACAAAAGAAGACCGGAGGGAGCCGCTCCGCCTCGTCCTCGTCGGGAGGGCGGCGGACGGCCTCCTCCTCATCCAAATCCAAGAGCGGCTCCTCCCGCAGCCGCAAGCAGCCCCCCGCGCCCGCCCACCGGCCCTTCCGCCGGGAGGTGGGGGCGGGTATCTGCCTGCTGCTGGCCATCTTCACCATCTTCGGCTGCTTTCACGTCCAGGCCCTGTTTATCGACGCCCTGTGCGGTCTCATCAAGGGCCTGATCGGCTACGGCTTCTGGCTGATGCCGCCGGCCCTGCTGCTCGCCAGCTTCATCCTGGCCTTCCACCGGGGCCGGCCGGTGCGCCTGCGGGTGTTCTGCGCCCTGATGCTTCCGCTGATGTTCTCCTGCGTGGTCCACAGCGTGATCGCCGAGAGTCTGCCCTGGGACGCCTCTCTGGCTCAGACCCTGTGGCAGAGCGGCGAAGCCCTGACCGGCGGCGGCGTGCTGGCCGGAATTCTGGGACAGGCCTTTGTCCAGGTGTTCAGCCGGGTGGGCGCGGCGGTGGTCTTTGTGCTGGCCCTGCTGATGCTGGGATTGGGGGCCTTCAACCGCACCATTGTGGACGTGGCCGACTGGTTTTTCAGCCGTCCCCGGTATGAGTACGAGCCCCAGGACCCACCGGAGCGCCCTGTGGTCCGGGTGCCCCAGCCCGCGCCCCGGACCTCCGGACGGCGGACGGAGGCTCCGGATATTGACATTCCGGTGGACGACGGCCCCCTGGTGGGCAAGGAGCCCCCTCCGCCCCCGGAGAAGAAGAAGCACTTCTTCGACCGCAGGCCCAGGGTTCCCACCCCGGACCAGATTCTCACCGGAGGGGCGGCCGTGCCCCCGGAGCCCCAGAGCGCCGCTCCCGCCCCTCAGCCGGAGCCCGCTCCCGAGCCGGAGGAGGCCAATCCCACCCCCGCCTTTTTAAGCGCCCGTACTCCCCAGCCGGAGCCCCCGGCCCCGGAGGAAAATCCCACCCCCGTGTATGCCTCGGCTGAGCCCGCCCCCGCGCCGGCGGTCTCCGCCCCCGTGGAGGCGCCGCCTCCCCCCATGCCGGAGGTCGTCCGGGAGCCCGCCGTCCCCAAGACCGCCAAGAGCGAGAAGGCGGAGGCGGAGCAGGCCGCCCAGGAGATGGCGGAGCACATTCAGGCGGGAATGGCCCAGGAGCCGCCCCCCTACCACTACCCGCCTCTGGACCTGCTCCAGGAGGGGAAGGGTGAGCTGGGAGGGGAGGCACTGGTGGAGCTCAACGCCAACAAGCAGCGGCTCTCCGACACCATCCACTCCTTCGGCATCGACGCCAACATCGTCAACGTCACCCGGGGGCCCTCGGTCACCCGGTACGAGCTGGAGCTGGACCAGGGGGTGCGCCTGAACAAGCTCACCAACCTGTCCGACGACATCGCCCTGTCCCTGGGGGCCTCGGGAGTGCGCATCGCCCCCATCCCGGGAAAGATTTCCATGGTGGGCATCGAGGTGCCCAACAAGCTGGTCTCCCCGGTGAACATCCGCACCGTCCTCAGCTCCCAGGAGTTCCAGGACAGCCCCAGCAAGGTGTCCTTCGCCGTGGGCAAGGACATCGGGGGCAAGTGCATCGTGGGCAATATCGCCAAGCTGCCCCACCTGCTCATCGCCGGCACCACCGGCTCGGGTAAGTCGGTGTGCACCAACTCCCTCATCATCTCTCTGCTCTACAAGGCCAGCCCCGAGGAGGTCCGCCTCATCATGGTGGACCCCAAGATGGTGGAGCTGGGCATCTACAACGGCATCCCACATCTGCTCATCCCGGTGGTCACCGACCCCAAGAAGGCGGCCGGCGCCCTCCAGTGGGCGGTGACCGAGATGATGAAGCGCTACCGGATGTTCGCCGAGGTGGGGGTCCGGGACCTGGCCTCCTACAACGCCAAGGCCGCCAAGACCGAGGGGATGGACACCATGCCCCAGGTGGTGGTGGTCATCGACGAGCTGGCCGACCTGATGCTGGTGGCCGCCAAGGAGGTGGAGGAGTCCATCTGCCGGGTGGCCCAGATGGGCCGCGCCGCGGGCATGCACCTGATCATCGCCACCCAGCGGCCCTCCGCCGACGTGATCACCGGCCTGATGAAGGCCAACATCCCCAGCCGCATCGCCTTCGCCGTGGCCTCCGCCATGGAGTCCCGCATCATCCTGGACACCCAGGGCGCGGAGAAGCTGGTGGGCCGGGGCGACATGCTCTACTTCCCCCTGGGCTCCGGAAAGCCCACCCGGGTGCAGGGCTGCCTCATCTCCGACCAGGAGGTGGCCGCCGTGGTGGACTACGTGAAACAGAACAGCGGCTCGGCCCAGTACGACGACCAGGTTATGCAGGAGATCGAGCAGCACGCCGCCGAGAAGGACAAGGCCTCCAAGGGGGTGGGCGGCTCCAGCCCCGTAGACGGGGAGGAGGAGTACGACGAACTCATCAACTCCGCCATCGAGGTGGTTCTGGAGACCGGCCAGGCCTCCGTGTCCATGCTCCAGCGGCGGCTGAAGCTGGGCTATGCCCGGGCCGCCCGTCTGGTGGACCAGATGGAGGAGAAGGGGGTCGTTGGCCCCTTCGAGGGCTCCAAGGCCCGGCAGCTCCTCATCACCAAGGAGCAGTGGCAGGAGATGCAGTACCGCCAGGGCATCGTCTCCCAGCCCCCGGAGCCGGAGGCCCCGCCTCCGGAAGAAAATCCGGTGCCCTCCTACGCCGACGCCCCGCCCTTCGATGTGGACGAGGCCCTGGACCGGGCGGATGAGGATACGCTGTGAAAAAGGCCGCGGACTTTGAGTCCGCGGCCTTTCAGATTGTCAAAAAACCTCTGTTAAATCTGTTAAAATGGAGCCGCTCAAGTTAGAGCGGGGGAGTTCGAGGGAAAGCCGCCCGCCTTGAATGGGATCAAATGCCCCAGAATCCTTGTTGTGCAAGGATTCCGGCAAGCGAAGTGAGGCCTTTTGGCGTGTTCTATTGTTTGTGATTCTTTCGGTCCAGCAGCCACCCCAGAGCCATGGCCGCCGCGTATACCAGCAGATAATAGACGCAGTCCATCTTATAGGAGAAAATGGCGGCCAGGATCATAAACGCCGCCCCAATCAGCGCCAGGGCGGGGAGGACGAAGCGGCGGAAGGGGCGCTCGTTCCTGGCCTTCTTCATAAACATCAGGTAGATGGGGATATACATGGCGTACAGGGTAATCACCGGCAGCTCCGAGGAGTCGAACCGGAAGGGGCCCAGTTCATTGAGAAGGGCGCCGAAGTAGAAGTAGCAGCACCAGAAGGCGCACATGACCAGTCCCGCCGAGGCGGCGTTGTTGGGCATGTTGGTGTACCGGTCCACCTGCGCGAGCAGCTCCGCCTTGGGACCCCGGCCCCGGGCGGCGATGGAGTAAAAGCCCCGGGTGCAGGCCATCATCAGACCGTTACAGGTGCCCAGGCAGGAGAGGACCACAAACACAAACAGCCCCGTTCCGGCCACCGGGCCGAAGATGGTGGAGAAGGCGATGCGGGCGCCCTGCTCCCCGTTTTCCATCATGACAGAGTTGGGGACCGCCCCGGCGATGCCCACATAGTAGAACAGATAGATGAGCATGATGGCGCCCACGCCGAACACCAGGGCCAGAGGCAGGTTGCGCTTGGCGTTTTTGATTTCCGCGTTGATGGTGGTGGCGATAACCCAGCCCTCATAGGCGAAAGAGGTGGCCGCCAGAGCGGCAAAGAGGGGGCTTTCCACCGCGTCCGCCGCCGCGACGGCAGTGAAGTTCTCCACGATCAGGCCGGAGCGCAGCCCGGCTGCAGTGCCGATGACCGCCATGAGCAGAATGGGCACCAGCTTGATGACGGTGAGAGAGACCTGGAACTTGCCCGCCAGCCTGGGGGCGGTGGCGTTCATAAAGTATACCAGGGCCATGTAGAGCATGGTGATAGCCAGGCAGGGGCCGCTCAAAATGTCATAGCCCAGCAGGACGCAGGTGTACCGGGCGGACACCCAGCACAGGGTGCTGGTGAGGCATGGGAAGTACACCGCCGCCATAAACCAGCCCAGATAATAGGCGTAGTTCTCACCCACGGTAGCCTCGGCGTAGTCCACCACACCGCCCACCTTCTCATAGCGGGTGGCCATCACCGCGAAGGCGCAGGCGCTGGCAATGGCGATGCACCCGCCCAGCAGCCAGGCCAGAATGCCGGTTTTCAGGTCGCCGCCGGTGGCGGTGAGAATTTTTTCCGCCTTGAAGAAAATGCCGCTTCCGATGACGATGCCGATCACCATGGCAATGGCGGTGGGCAGGCCGTATTTTTTAGTCAGTTGCTCTTCCATAACATTCCTTTCCCAGTTCCTCTATTTAACGCGGTAACGCTGTAAAGTGTCTCAGTAGCAGGGTTATTATTATACCGGAAAAGCCGCTGTTTGAAAAGAGGGGAAATGGCTTTTTTCCTCCTATTCAGACTGCAAAGGTTCCCCGCGCTGGGACAGGCCCACTCCGCACTTGTCAATTCCCGTGGAACTTGGTATAATAAATTTTACTGCATCGACCCGGAGAAGCCGAGGTGCGCGGCCCAATGCGCACGGCGTCATCTCGGGGCACAGCCGGAGACGGCTCTGTTTTGATCTAGCTTTTCCATTTCAAAGAGGTACCTCGCTATGGGCGCACTGACCGGATTATTACACCATATGGATTGGCTGAGCATGCTGCTGTTCGTCATGAGCGGCGTGGCATGCCTCATCTGCCTCACCGTCCACGAGCTCTCCCACGGACTGGCGGCCTACAAGCTGGGGGACCCCACCGCCAAGCTCAACGGACGGCTGACTTTGAACCCCCTGTCACACGTGGACTGGATCGGTCTGTTCCTCCTGCTGGCTGTGGGAGTGGGCTGGGCCAAACCGGTGCCGGTGGACCCCCGGAATTTCCGGGAACCGCGGAAGGGGATGGCTATTACAGCCCTGGCCGGCCCTCTGTCCAACTTTGTGCTGGCCCTGGTCTCTCTGGGGATCGGCTCCCTGCTGTTCCACTTTGGGCCGACGAGCCAGCCGGTGGCCTATATCCTGCTGTTTTTGTGTCAGCTCTCGGTGCTCAATGTGGGGCTGGGCCTCTTTAATCTCATCCCCATCCCGCCGCTGGACGGCTCCCGGGTGGTGGAAATGTTCCTGCCGGAGCGGGCCTACCGGTGGGTGCTCCGCTATGAGCGCTATCTCATTGTGGCGGTGGTGCTGCTGGCCTGGATGGGCTTCTTCGGGGGGCCCCTGTACCGGGCCATGGCCTGGGTGCTCCGGGGGATGTGTGAGATCACCCAGTTTCCCTTTGCCCTGATTGCCTATTACTTCTTTTAACTGCCTTTACTTCAAAGGCCGGGAGGCGTAGCTTTGGACAGTCCTATCTATCATTTGGAGCGGGTGGTGAAGGCCAGGACCGAGGACCTGGAGGACTTCACAGGTCCTCTGGACCTGATTCTCCATCTGCTGAGCAAAAATAAAATGGAGATCAAGGACATCCAGATCTCCCTGATTCTGGACCAGTACCTGGCCTGGATGGACCAGCGCAAGGAGCTGGACCTGGAGGTGGCCAGCGAGTTTGTCACCATGGCCTCCCAGCTGCTGTATATCAAGACCCGGATGCTCCTGTCCATCCACGACGAGGAGGCCCTGAGCGAGATGGAACAGCTCATCGCCACCCTGGAGGCCCACCAGCGCAACGAGAATTACCTGAAGATCAAAGAGGTGGTCCCCCAGTTGGACCAGCGGTACACCTACGGCCGGGACTTTCTCACCAAGGAGCCGGAACCCCTCCAGCCCAACAAGGAGTACCGCTACGTCCACCCCAAGGAGGACCTGAAAAAAGCCATGCTGGCGGTGCTGGCCCGGTCGGACCACAAGCTGCCCCCGCCGGTGTCCGCCTTCCAGGGTATCGTGGGCCGGGAGCCCTACCCGGTGGCGGAGAAGGCCATGGAAATTTTAAACCGGCTGCTCCATCTGGGGGTGACCCGGTTCAAGAGCCTGTTCCGGGGCAGCCGCAGCCGTTCGGAGGTGGTGGCCACCTTCCTGGCGGTGCTGGAGCTGTGCAAGGCCAGGCGGCTGCGCCTGGCGGGGACGGCGGAGGACTGCACCGTCACCAGCACAGGGGAGAGCGGAAGAGAGGAGATTACCGCTCCCTCGGACGGGGCAGAATAACCGGGAGGAGGTTTGCTGCGTGGAACTCAAAGAGATGGAGGCGGCCCTGGAGGCCGTGCTCTTTGCCGCCGGGGAGCCGGTTGGCGTGGAGCGGCTGTGTCTAAGTCTGGAGGCGGACCGGCCCACCTTGGACGCGGTGGCCCAGCGGCTCATGGACCAGTACAGCTATGAGCGCCGGGGAATCCGCCTGCTGCGGCTGGACGCCAGCTATCAGATGTGCTCCGCTCCGGAGTACGCCGACTATGTGCGGAAAACCCTGGAGAGCCGGAAGCCCGCCCGGCTGTCCCAGCCCGCCCTGGAGGTGCTGGCCATCATCGCCTACTACCAGCCGGTGACCCGGGCCTATGTGGACCAGGTGCGGGGGGTGGACAGCTCCTACACCGTGGGCCTGCTGCTGGAGCGGGACCTGATCGAGGAGAGCGGCCGCCTGGCGGTACCCGGCCGTCCTATTTTGTACCGGACCACCAAGACCTTCCTGCGCTCCTTCGGCCTGAGCAGTCTGGAGGAGCTGCCCGAGCTCCCCAGCGGCACCCAGGAGGGGGACCAGATGACCCTGAAGCTGGAGGAGGCGGTGGCCAAGCTAAAGGCCGAGGAGGCCGGCGAGACGCCGGAGGGGGAGACGCCTCCGGAACCGGCGGAGGGAGGGGCCCCATGATCTGGGGAATTTTCCTGGCCGTTCTGGCGGCGCTGGCCCTGCTGGGGCGCACCCGCCTGGGCTTCCGGGGGACGTACACCCGGCAGGAGGTGGGCGTGTGGTTCCGCCTGGGGGCCTTTCAGTGGCGGCTCTATCCCTGGAAGAAGGGAAAAAAGCCGGAAAAGCCCAAGGAGGCGAAGCAGCCGCCGAGGCCCTCAAAACCGGAGGAGCCCAAGCCGCCGATTCTGTCCCCGGGCGGGGTGTTTCAGCTGGTCAGTCGGCTGCTCCCCGTGGCCCTGGAGGGGGCCGACGCCTTCCGGCGGCGGCTCCAGGTGGACGTGTTCCAGCTGGAGATTGTGGCTGGGGGACCTGACCCGGCGTCCGCGGCGGAGCGGTACGGACAGATCAACGCCCTGCTGGGGGCGGTGTGGCAGCCGGCGGTACAGGCTCTCCACATTCAGGACGGACGGGTCCATGTGGACCTGGACTTTGACCGGCGGGAGCCCGCCCTGTACGGGACGGCCTCCCTGTCTCTCACCGCCAGCCAGCTCCTGTGGCTGGGCCTGCGGTATGGCCCCAGGTGTCTGAATATCTTTTTGGATGTACGAAAACAAGAGAAGGCCGCGCAGGCGCGGCAGAGAAAGGCGGCTTAAACAATGGAACAGCAGCACCCGTTAAACGACCTGATGAGCACCGCTATGGAGAAGATTCGCACCATGGTGGACGCAAACACCATCATCGGCACCCCCATCCAGACGGGGGATGTGACCCTGATCCCGGTCTCCCGCCTGTCCTTCGGCATCGCCAGCGGGGGGAGCGACTTTGTCACCAAGAGCCAGAAGCCGGAGCAGCCCAAAAACTTCGGCGGCGGCAGCGGAGCCAGCGCCCGTCTGGAGCCGGTGGCCTTCCTCATCATCCGGGGGGACAGCGTGCGCCTGCTCCCGGTGGCCCCGGGCCCCATCACCACGGTGGACCGGATCGTGGACGCGGTTCCCGAGGTGGTGGACAAGGTGACCGAGTTCATCGAGAGGCAGCAGGAGAAGAAAGCCCAGGAGGATGAACTGGCGTAAGGCGGAAACACTTTCCAGCCTGTTTCGAGCAAGAAAGCCCCTGTTTCCGGGCAAGCTGATCCCATATCTCCAAATGCAGGAGGCGATGGGAATTTGAAGCGCTGGAAAGGGATCTTCCTTGCATTCCTTCTGGTTTTGACCCAGATCCCGGCGGCCCAGGCGGTGGGGACCTCGGCCTCCTCCGCCATTTTGATGGAGGCTGGCAGCGGCCGGGTGCTCTATGAGCACAACGCGGATGAGCCAAGGCTCATTGCCAGCATCACCAAGCTGATGACCGCCCTGGTGGCCCTGGAGTCCGGGAAGAGCCTGGACGACGTGGTGACCATCCAGGCGGAGGACACCCGCACCGAGGGCTCCGCCCTCTACCTGAAGCCGGGAGAACATGTAAAGTTGGAAACTTTACTGTACGGGCTGCTCCTACACTCCGGCAACGATGCGGCCCTGGCCATCGCACGTTTCTGCGGGGGGAGCGTGGAGGACTTCGTGGCCGGTATGAACGCCAGGGCCCGAGAGCTTGGCATGACCAACAGCCACTTTGCCAACCCAAACGGCCTCAACGACGAGGGGCATTACTCCTCCGCCCGGGATATGGCCCTGCTGGCCCGGGCCTGTCTGGATAACGAGTATCTGGCCCAGATGGTGTCCACCAGGACCATCACCCTGGAGGGGCGCACCTTCACCAACCACAACAAGCTGTTATGGCGGTACGAGGGCTGCGTGGGGATGAAAACCGGCTTTACGGAGAAGGCCGGGCGGACCCTGGTTTCGGCGGCCCGGCGGGACGGGATGACCCTCATCGCCGTCACCCTCAACGACCCCGACGACTGGGCGGACCACGCCGCCCTCTTTGACTACGGCTTCTCCGCCTGTACTCTGGCGGCCGAGGTTCAGACAGGGGAGACGGTGGGGAGCCTGCCCGTGTCTGGCAGCCTGCTCCCCCTGGTCCCGGTCCAGGCGGCGGAGGACCTGTCCTGGCCTCTGCTGGAGGGGGAGACGCTGGAGACGGAGCTGGAGCTGACCCAGACGTCCCTCACCGCTCCGGCGGCGGCGGGGACCCAGGTGGGCGTTCTGCGGGGCTATGTCAACGGCGTCCAGGTGGGGGTGGTCCCCCTGGTGTGCGCAGCGGCTGTGCCCCGCGATCTGGCAGAGCCGCAGAATCCCCTTCAGCGCCTGCTGGGCTGGTTATGGAACTGATTTTGGAACAGAGCGTGATAGGAGAAGGAGGCGGTCCCATGGAGGAGCGGCTGCAAAAACTGATCTCGTCCTGCGGACTGGCCTCCCGCCGGACGGCGGAGGCCTGGATCACGGCGGGGCGGGTGACGGTGAACGGAGTTCCCGCCCAGCTGGGAGACCGGGCGGATCTGGACCGGGACCGAGTGGAGGTGGACGGCGTCCCCCTCCGCCCGGGGGAGGAGCGTACATATCTCATGCTCTACAAGCCCCGGGGCTGTGTGACCACCCTGTCCGACGAGAAGGGGAGAAAGACGGTGGCCGCCCTGGCGTCCGGCTGCGGCCGGCGGGTATGGCCGGTGGGGCGGCTGGACCTGGACTCGGAGGGCCTTCTGCTGATGACCGACGACGGGGCGCTGACCAACCAGCTGCTCCATCCCCGGCACCAGGTGGAGAAGGAGTACCTGGTGTGGGTCACCGGGGACGTGGACCGGGCCCTGCCCATCCTCGTCGGCCCCATGGAGCTGGATGGGGAGCCCCTGATCCCCGCCCGGGTGCGGCGGGGGCGGACCTCCGGGGAGGTCACCCAGCTGTCGGTGGTCATCCGACAGGGGAAAAACCGGCAGGTGCGGCGCATGTGCGCCCTGGCCGGCCTGGAGGTAACGCGGCTCAAGCGCATCCGGGAGGGAGAACTCTGGCTGGACCGGAGCCTGAAGCCGGGCCAGTGGCGGCCCCTGACGGCGGAGGAGCTGGCTCTTCTGGGCGGAAAACCAAAGATTTAACGAAAATGCAAGGCGATTTTGCAAGAGATGGTGAAAATCCTGCAAAATTGACTTGCATTTTTTGTTGGAACCCGTTATCATAGGGCAGGAAGGAAAGAATGGCTCCCGCTCCGGGAGCTCCGTCAGGAGATGATTGCAGATGAATCGGGATATTTTGGCGCTGATCCACGAAAATATGGATACTTTTTCCAAGGGACAAAAGCGGATCGCCAACTATATCTTGGAATCCTATGACAAGGCCGCCTTTATGACGGCCAGCAAGCTGGGGAAGCGGGTCAATGTGAGCGAGTCCACCGTGGTTCGTTTTGCCGCCGAGCTGGGATATGACGGCTATCCCAGCATGCAGCGGTCCCTGCAAAAAATGATCCGAAACCGGCTCACATCGGTGCAGCGCATCGAGGTGGCCAACGACCGAATGGGGGATCAGGACGTGCTGGATATGGTCCTCCAGTCGGACATTGACAAGATCCGGCTGACTCTGGAGGAGATCGACCGGGAGAGCTTTGACAAGGCGGCCGACGCCATTGTGGCGGCCCGGCGCATCTACATTGTGGGCCTGCGGTCCTCGGCCTCCATTGCCACCTTTTTGGGCTTTTATTTCAATCTGATTTTTGATAACGTGGTGATGATCTCCGCCAACACCGTCAGCGAGGTGCTGGAGAGCCTGCTCCGGGTTGGGGAGGGGGACGTGGTCATCGGCATCAGCTTCCCCCGGTACTCCAGCCGGGCGGTCCAGGCCATGAGCTTTGCCCGGGACCGGGGAGCCACCACCATCGCCATCACCGACAGCGAGGTGTCCCCTCTGGCCTCCATCGCCCAGTACACCTTGAAGGCCCGCAGCGACATGGCCTCTTTCGTGGACTCCCTGGTGGCGCCGCTGAGCCTGGTAAACGCCCTGCTGGTGGCGGTGAGCCGAAAGAAGAACGAGGACCTGTCCAAGACCTTCGAGACCCTGGAGAGGATCTGGGAGGAGTACGGCGTATACGAAAAGACGCTGGAATAACAGACCATGACCGATATCATTGTCGTTGGTGGAGGGGCCGCCGGTATGATGGCGGCCCTCACCGCCGCCCAGGGCGGGGCCAGTGTGGCGCTGCTGGAGCGCAACCCGAAACTGGGACGGAAATTGTATATCACCGGCAAGGGCCGGTGCAATGTGACCAACCACTGCTCTGTCCAGGAGGTGCTGGACAGCACCCCCCGGAACAGCCGCTTTCTCTACGGGGCCATGACCCGCACGCCCCCCGCCTGGGTGGAGGACTTTTTCCGGCAGGAGGGGGTCCCCCTGAAGGTGGAGCGGGGGAACCGGGTGTTCCCGGAGTCCGACCGGGCGGCGGACATCATCGACGCCCTGTTCCATGCTCTCCGCCGTAGCCGGGTGCGGGTCATACAGGACCGGGCCCGGCACATCCTTGTGGAGGACGGTGCGGTGTGCGGCGTGGCTGGGGAGCAGGGAGAGTACCACTGTAAGGCGATAATCCTTGCCACCGGCGGCGCCTCCTATCCCGCCACCGGCTCCACCGGGGACGGCTACGCCATGGCGGCCGAGCTGGGCCACACGGTGGTGGATATCAAGCCCTCCCTGGTGCCTCTGGAGGCAGAGGGGGACCTGTGTCCGCGCATGCAGGGCCTCGCCCTGAAAAACGTGGTGCTGAGGATGAAGAACCGGAAGAATAAGGTCCAGTTCCAGGAGCAGGGGGAGCTGCTGTTTACCCACTTCGGCCTGTCCGGCCCTCTGGTGCTCAGCGCCAGCGCCCACCTGCGGGACTTTGGAAAGGACGCTTACAGGGCGGTCATCGACCTGAAGCCCGCCCTGGACGAGGAGAAGCTGGACGCCCGCCTAGTGCGGGAGCTGTCCGAGAACGCCAACAAGGACATGCAGAATGTGGCGGGGGCGCTGGTGCCCCGGCTGATGATCCCGGTGGTGCTGGAGCTGTCCGGCATCCCGCCGGAGCGGAAGGCCCATGACGTGACGAAAGGGGAGCGCCGCCGCCTGCTGGAGACCCTGAAGGGGCTCACCATCCCCGTCAAGGGGCCCCGGCCCATCGCCGAGGCCATCGTCACCTCCGGAGGAATCAAGGTGGGGGAGATCGATCCCAAGACCATGGCCTCCAAGAAGGCGCCCGGGCTGTTCCTGGCCGGGGAGCTCATCGACGTGGACGCCTACACCGGTGGTTTTAACCTCCAGATCGCCTGGGCCACCGGCCGCGCCGCCGGCGAGGGCGCGTTACTTTTCTTGAACGAAAAGTAGCGAAAAGAACTTTAGGGCGCAAAACTTAGTTTTGCTTGATCGTTTCTGCCTCTTCTGTTCCACTCGAATGGGACGGAGGACGGTCCGGTGTGCTGTTCCTGCGGCAAAGTTTGTACCAGGGCCGATGGCAGGGGAAGCGCAGGCGCAGTTCTTGAACCGCAGACGGTTTCCATTTCCACCGCGTTAGGGCCCCAGTGGGCCCGGATTGAAGCGCAGGCAGGTATTCCTGATTTTGAGCGCCGGAAATTTTATGGGACTTGACAAATCGGGGTCCAGGGGGCCGCGAATATGGGCGCATGAGCGCCCATCCTGAGCGGCTCCTTGGCGGTTCTTTGGCGACTTTCTAGCCGTGCCGATTTACAATGCAAGTGCAACAGTAAATAAAAAGAGTGACTCAAAGAGGAAAAGCCAGTAAAATGGTAGTTGCGAGCCAA
>ERZ1643247.494-NODE-494-length-47552-cov-103.276060_pt1 | contig 47552 bp, 46 predicted proteins | sample MGYA00579264_ERZ1643247 | MGnify/ENA primary metagenome ERZ1643247 (study PRJEB29033, sample SAMEA4952262) | chicken gut metagenome | biome: Broiler Chicken; feature: Gastrointestinal Tract; material: Caecum | place: Ireland | collected 2018 | study: Broiler... | reverse complement strand
CTTCTGTGATTTTTCTGCTTTTACGGATTCATATAAATCTGCGCAGAACAGATCCTTCTCAAAGCCTTTCCACTGGTCTTTCGGGATTTGTTTCCGGTAGTCTGCGGCTTTGGTAACTATAGGGATCCGGCTGCTGTCCTGAAGCCTGCGCAGAAGAGGGGAGCTTTCCTTTCGGAAGCCCAGAAGCCGTACATAACCGGGAGCTTCTGCCATATCTTCCTGGGTGATGGAAAGGAGGATATGGAGAAGAGCCCTGCTGATCCTGGTATAGGTCATTTCCCTGGTCTTTAAAAGGGAAATAAACTGGGAAAAGGAGGCAAAATGATTCAGCTCCCTGCGGATCCTTCTGGCCAGGTCTAAGGACACATCTGCAAAAGCAGCCAGTTCTTCCACAGTAAGGAGCAGAAGACGGTATTTCAGAAGAAGGGAAAAATCATCTTCTGTCACAGGACATTGAGAAGATAGTAATTCTTCTGTAAAGGCTGCTACAGAATCTGGCTGAGCATGAAATAAAAGCCCGGATATAGAAGCTTCCGCTCTTTCTGTGCCAACAAGGGCCCGGCGGAGGGCGGTAGCGCTGGGCATGGACCAGGAGATCTCTTTTTCATGATAGCCGGCTCCTTCTCTTTTTATAGTCACTGGAGTGATCTGGCTGTTCAGCAGGGAGAGGGCCTTGCAGTATTCAATGCCCAGGAGATTGTTGGGGCTGTCCAGCAGACGAAGCATTTCCAGAATACCGGTCTGGCTGTTTTCTGAGGAATGGTTTTCCAGATAAACAGTTAAAGCTTTCTTTCTTGCAGCAGGAAAAGATAACCCTTCCTTTAAAATTTTTTTCAGGGATTCCTGAAATTCCTCCGGTTCCCGGGCCAGGATCCTGCCCAGTGTCTGACAGGCAGCGGCATCTCCGGATTCACTGCCAAAACAGAGATGCTCCACACAGCCCAGAGCGTCCAGTATCTCTACAGCTCCTTTGGCGAAATACTCGGCACTGCCGCAGGCCCGGCAGGAAGGCAGCTCCAGTACTGCGTCGGCGCCTCCCAGAAGGGCCATGCGGGTTCTGGCATATTTGTCAAAAATAGCGGGAGCGCCCCGCTGGACAAAGTCACCGCTCATGATCACAAGGACATACCGGTCCCCGGTAAGCTCTCGGACCTTTTCTATCTGATAGCCGTGGCCTTTGTGAAAAGGATTGTACTCTGCAATGATCCCTGTAATGCCTCCCATAACAATCTTCCTTTCTTAACATTTTTATATATACTTTACAGAATGTGATATAAGGTTTTGATATCCAGTATACAGGAACAGCCCGGAATTTGGCAACGGCTTGTTTGGAAAAGAATACAATTTTCCCGGGAAAATCCCCAACACGCTCTTGTATGGCCCTTTAAAACGTTGTATAATATCACTAAATGTGGGGTCTTTTTTAAGGAGCTGTCCCATGAAACCTATGTCAGGAATATTTATACATTTTATGCGGATTTGTCGAGGACAGCCTTGAGACTATAGGCTCAAAGCTGCGCAGACTGAGCAGTTAAAAACCCCGATGCAAGCATCAGGGTATTAGATCCTTGCGGCAGGTCTACGTTCCACTCCGGTCGGTGTTAAACGTGTGCCACTGGCACACAGCACCGCCAAATGGATATGCAAGCATATCCGCCTGGCTCGCTGCTCGCGGGAATAAAATGTATAAATATTCCCGGTACAGGTAAACCGGGCTGTTCCTTTGGAAAGCCTCCACCTGAGATTATCTAATGATAGCGGAGGAAGAAAAAATGAACGTATTAGTAGTAAACTGCGGAAGTTCATCACTGAAATTCCAGTTGATCAATTCTGAAACAGAAGCTGTAGCAGCAAAAGGTCTGTGTGAGCGTATCGGTATTGACGGAAGACTGGTATACCAGCCTGCAGGGGGAGAGAAAGAAGTTACAGAGGCAGCTATGCCTACTCATACAGAGGCGATCAAGCTGGTACTGGATGCTCTGGTAAATCCTAAGACAGGTGTGTTAAAGAGCCTGGATGAGGTAGAGGCTATCGGTCACCGTGTACTGCACGGAGGAGCAAAGATCTCAGATTCCTGCATCATCAATGACGAAGTAATTTCTGTTATCGAAGAGTGCTGCGATCTGGGACCTCTTCACAATCCTGCAAACCTTATGGGAATCCGCGCATGTATGGAACTGATGCCAGGCAAACCAAATGTAGCCGTATTTGATACAGCTTTCCATCAGACTATGCCTGAGAAAGCATATATGTATGCGATCCCATATAAATATTACGACAAATATAAAATCCGTAAATATGGTTTCCACGGAACCTCTCACAGATTCGTTTCCAAAGAGACTATTAAGTTCCTGGGTCTGGATCCGGACAACTCCAAAGTCATCGTTGCCCACTTAGGAAACGGTTCTTCCATCAGCGCTGTAGTAAACGGCAAATGTGTGGATACATCCATGGGTCTTACACCGCTGGAAGGTCTGGTAATGGGAACACGTTCCGGAGACCTGGATCCTGCTGTTCTGGAGTATATCTGCAACAAAGAAAACATCAGCGTATCCGAGATGGTAAGGATCCTGAACAAAGAATCCGGCTTACTGGGACTTTCCAAAGGACTTTCCAGTGACTTCCGTGATCTGAATGAAGCTATGAACAACGGCAATCCAGATGCAAAACGTGCGATCGACTGCCTGTGCTACAGGATCATTAAATACATCGGTTCTTATGTAGCTGCCATGAACGGCGTTGACGCTATCGCATTCACCGGCGGTATCGGCGAGAATGCAGCTCTTGTACGTAAGACAGTTGTAGATAACCTGTCTTATCTGGGAATTACCCTGGATGAGGAAGCAAACAATGCAAGAGGAGAAGACAGAGTGATCTCTACTCCTGACTCTAAAGTAACCGTTGCTGTTATCCCCACCAACGAAGAACTGGCTATCTGCCAGGAGACAGCAGCACTGGTAAAAAATCAGAAATAATGGTTGACAAACCTGGGATACCTATGTATAATTGACAAGGTGTGATTAGGAGACTATTATGCTAATTGATTTATCAGAAATTTTATCCCTGGAAGGAAAGACACAGGTTGTGGAAGCACCTGTTTCCATGGATTCCTTTCAAAGCAGACTGGGATCATTCCCGGTGGCTGAGAAAGAACCTTTGATTGTGACTATTACCAACACAGGAAAGAAGGTTCTCAAGATAGAAGCCAAAGGTCATATGACCATAAAGATTCCCTGTGACAAATGTCTGAAGGAAGTTCCTATAGAATTTGCTATAGATATGGAGCAGGAGATAGATATGAAGGCTTCAGGGGAAGACAGGATAAAAGACTTAGATGAAATTAATTATGTCACAGGTTGCAGCCTGGACGTAGAGCAGTTAGTGCATAATGAGATTTTAATCCATTGGCCTTTAAGGGTTCTATGTAGAGAGGACTGCCGTGGTCTGTGCCCGGTATGCGGTAAAGACCTGAACGAAGGTTCTTGTAACTGTGATCAGTCAAGTCCTGATCCACGAATGGCGGCAATCCGTGATATATTTAGCAAATTTAAGGAGGTGTAACCTATGTCCATCTGTCCAAAGAATAAATCTTCCAAAGCAAGAAGAGATAAAAGAAGAGCAAACTGGAAAATGAGCGCTCCCAATTTGGTAAAATGCAGCAAGTGCGGCGCATTAATGATGCCACACAGAGTTTGCCGTGCATGCGGAAGCTACAACAAGAGAGAGATCATTAAAATGGAAGAAGCATAATATATGCAGCTTGCAGGTCCTGAGACTTATGTCTCAGGACCTTATCTATTTATGAAAAGAAATAATTACTTAATAAAATTGTAATATTTTTCGGGAAAACCTTGCGAAAGACAGTGAAATAGGGTAAGATGTTGATAGTCAATGGTTTTTGAAAATTATGATGGCAAAAGCCGTCAAGGGAGTATTGTGATTAAGGAGGAATGTTACAATGAAGAATAAATGGATAAAAAAATCTCTGATCTTTTTAAGCACAGGATGTCTGATGTTTGCTGCAGCAGGCTGCAGCCAGGTGGACACGCTGAAGGAAAAGGCCCAGGGGGTAGCAGATCAGGTCATGGGCAATACCGACGAGGAAGAAGAGGAACAGGAAGAGGAAGAAGTGGTCCAGGAGCCGGAAGTGGAAGTGGCAAAACCGGAACTTACCACAAATCTCAGCGGTTCGGTTACTTATAAGGTAGGCGATACAGCAAAGGCCCTGACTGTGGAGGCTACTACCACAGATGGAGGGACGATCACCTATCAGTGGTATCAGTCCAGCACCAATAAAAACGGCGGAGGAACGCCTATTGATGGAGCTACAGAGAATACCTACGTTCCATCCACGAAAGAAGAGGGTACCATGTATTATTATGCAGTGGCGACCAGTACCATCGGCAATTCCAGCAATGGAGTCACCAGTGATACTGCAGAAGTGATCGTTTCTTCTGCTGATGACGAACAGAAAGGTGAAGGACAGGAACAGGCGGCGGACAGTGAAGGCGAAACAGAAAATACCCAGGAAAAGACCCAGGAAGATGCTCAGAAGGATCAGGGTTGATTTTAACAAGGATGTTTTTTTCAGAAACAGAATAGAAATATTTTTATTCCCGCGAGCAACGAGCCAGGCGGATATGCTTGCATATCCATTTGGCGGTGCTGTGTGCCAGTGGCACACGTTTAGCACCGACCGGAGTGGAACGTAGACCTGCCGCGAGGGTCAAATACCCCGATGCTTGCATCGGGGTATTTGACTGAGGCTGGCGTCCGGGTCGAAACAGACGGCGGCCTCTTGCATTTTTTATAGATGTCTAGTACAATCATTGTTAGTATAACAGGAGGATTGACATGGAGAATTTGATCAGAGTGGCAGTGGACGCCATGGGAGGAGACTACGCTCCCGGAGAGGCTGTGAAAGGTGCGGTAGCTGCCGTAAATGAAAAGGAAAATGTAGAAGTGCTGCTGGTGGGAAAGCAGGAAGTGATAGAAAAAGAACTTTCTGCCTGTTCTTACCCCAGTGAAAGGATCCGGGTGGTAAATGCCAGTCAGGTAATAGAAACAGGGGAACCTCCGGTAGCGGCCATCAGAGGGAAAAAGGATTCTTCTATTGTGGTAGGCATGAAAATGGTAAAGCGCCAGGAAGCAGATGCTTTTGTATCTGCCGGAAGTTCCGGAGCGATCCTGGTAGGAGGAACCACTATCGTAGGCAGGATACGAGGAGTTGAGAGAGCCCCTCTTGCGCCCCTGATCCCGACAAAGAAAGGGGTGTCTCTTCTTATTGACTGCGGCGCTAACGTAGATGCCAGAGCTTCTCATCTGGTGCAGTTTGCCAAGATGGGCTCCATTTATATGGAGCATGTGGTCGGAGTGAAAAAACCCAGAGTAGGTATTGTGAATATCGGTGTGGAAGAGGAAAAGGGAAATGCCCTGGTTAAGGAAACTTATCCCCTTCTGCGCGAATGCAAAGATATTAACTTCATTGGAAGCATTGAGGCGAGAGAGATCCCTGCAGGAGCGGCAGATGTGATCGTTACGGAGGCCTTTGTAGGAAATGTGATCCTGAAGCTGTACGAGGGTCTGGGAGCTACCCTTCTTTCCAAGGTAAAGGAAGGCTTGATGTCTTCTCTTCGCAGTAAGATCGGAGCCCTTCTGATCAAACCGGCTTTAAAGGCCACACTGAAAAGCTTTGACGCCAGCCAGTATGGCGGCGCGCCCCTTCTGGGGCTTCGGGGCCTGGTAGTAAAATGCCATGGCAATTCTAAGGAAACCGAATTTAAAAATTCCATTATCCAGTGCATTTCTTTTAAGGAACAGGGGATCAATGAAAAGATCGGAGAAAATCTGAAGGTTTCCGGAGAAGAGAAAAAAGAAGGATAAGGAGGGCATGTCATGGAATTGGAAAAATTACAGAAGATAATTGCTGAGGTATTAAACGTAGACGAGGCGGAGGTAAGTATGGATACCACCTTTGTTGATGACTTAGGTGCGGATTCTCTGGACGTTTTCCAAATTGTGATGGGCATTGAAGAAGAATTTGACATTGAGATTCCCACAGAAGAAGTGGAACAGATCGTTTCTGTGGGGGATGCAGTAGAAGAGATAAAAAAATTAATTGGCTAAGGATCAGGGATGTCTTCAGAGCTGGGGGAATCTTGAACACAGTGAAGGCATCCCCTTTCCTTGCAGGGGAGAGAATATGAAAGATACAAGAAAATTTTTAGAGTTGGAGAAGAAGATCGGGTATAAGTTTAAAAACTTTCAGCTTCTTATGAATGCCATGACCCACAGTTCTTATGCCAACGAGCATCATATCCCTTACAGCGGGAATAATGAAAGGCTGGAATTCCTGGGAGATGCGGTGCTGGAGCTTACCTCCAGTGAATTTTTGTTCCATAAATTTCAGGATATGCCGGAGGGAGAACTGACAAAAAAAAGAGCCAGCATGGTCTGTGAACCTACCCTGGCCCTGTGCGCCAGAGAAATTCCTCTGGGGGATTATCTTCTTCTTGGAAAAGGAGAGGAGGCTACAGGAGGGCGGAGAAGAGATTCTATTGTGTCAGACGCTATGGAAGCTTTGATCGGCGCTATTTATCTGGATGGTGGTTTTGCTAATGCAAAAGAGTTTATTCATAAGTTTATTTTAAATGATATTGAGAATAAGGAGCTCTTTTATGATAGCAAGACTACGCTTCAGGAGATCGTCCAGGGACAGTATGAGGAAGATGTCCATTATGTACTGGTAAAAGAAGAAGGGCCGGATCATAATAAGTCCTTTTTTGTAGAAGCCATGCTGGGCAGCAAGGTCCTGGGGGAAGGCTGCGGTCATACCAAGAAAGCGGCAGAACAGCAGGCAGCCTACTGCGCCATCAAGAAACTGAAGAGCAAAAAGGGTGACTTATGTATTTAAAAAGCATTGATGTGCAGGGATTTAAGTCCTTTGCAAATAAAATTACCTTTGAATTTCATAATGGCATCACAGGTATCGTAGGCCCTAACGGCAGCGGAAAAAGTAATGTGGCAGACGCGGTCCGCTGGGTTCTGGGAGAACAGAGCGCCAAACAGCTCCGGGGCGGAAACATGCAGGATGTTATTTTTTCCGGGACAGAGACCAGAAAGCCTCTGGGATTCGCCTATGTGGCTATTACCCTGGATAACAGCGATCACAAGCTGCCTATTGATTACCAGGAGGTGACCATTGCCAGGCGCCTTTATCGTTCCGGAGAGAGCGAATATCTGTTAAACGGTACGGCCTGCAGACTGAAGGATGTCAACGAATTGTTTTACGATACAGGTATCGGCAAGGAAGGGTACTCTATTATCGGCCAGGGACAGATCGACAAGATCTTAAGCGGCAAACCGGAAGAACGGAGAGAACTTTTTGACGAGGCAGCGGGAATCGTAAAGTTTAAAAGAAGAAAGAATACGGCCTTAAAGAAACTGGAAGAAGAGCAGCAGAATCTGACCAGGGTCCGGGATATTCTGGGAGAACTGTCCAGGCAGCTGGCACCTCTGGAAAAGCAGTCTGAGACGGCCAGGATCTATCTGAAGAAAAAAGAAAGACTGAAACAACTGGATATCCAGATGTTCCTGACGGAAATGGAACGTATCCGAAAGCAGCTCAAAGAGACAGAAGGAAAGTATCAGATCGTCCAGTCGGATCTGGAGGATACGGCAAAGGATTTTGAAACCACCAAAACAGAGTATGAACGTTTGGAAAAAGAACTGGAAAAACTGGAGGGAGAGATCCAGGCGGCCAGAGAAGAGTCTACGCAAAAGACTCTGAAAAAACAGCAGCTGGAAAATCAGATACATATTCTTAAAGAGCAGATCAATTCTGCCCGGCAAAGTGACGTCCAGTATCAGGAACGGCAGAAAAATCTGGAGACAGAGCTGGAACGGCGCAGAGAAGAGGCCAGAAACTGCAGGGAAGAAAAGGCAGATCTGGAGGAAAAGATCAGGTCCTTTCAGAAATCCCTGGAAGAAGCCCAGGGAGAATTTAAAGATGCCGCTATGGAGATCCATAAGCTGGAAGAAAAGGTAGAAGGAGGAAAGAATGAGATCATCGAGATCCTGAATCTTAGGGCATCTACCAAAGGAAAGCTCCAGCGGTATGATACGATGATGGAACAGAGTTCTCTGCGCAGGACGGAACTGAACCAGAAATATCTTACTTTAAAAAGCGAGGCGGCGAAACTTCAGGATTCCGGGGAAAAATACCGGGAAGAGAAAAAAGAGATCGAGGAGACTATCGAAAAGCTCATCCGCCAGGGAAACCGGTGCGAAGACCAGATCAAGAAATATCAGGCAGAGATCGCCAGAGGCAATCAACAGTTGGAAGTGGGGCAGACCGCCTATCACAGAGAAGCATCCCGGCTGGAATCCCTGCGGAATATTACAGAACGCTATGATGGATACGGCAACAGTATCCGCCGGGTCATGGAACAGAAAAAACGGGTGCCGGGTATCCGGGGCGTTGTGGCAGATATTCTTAAAGTAGAAAAGGAATATGAGACAGCCATTGAGACGGCTTTGGGGGGCAGCATCCAGAATATTGTCACAGACAATGAGGAAACAGCCAAGGAGCTGATCAGTTTTCTGAAGAAGAATAAATACGGAAGAGCTACTTTCCTTCCTCTTACCAGTATGAACAATAAAAAGCCTCTGAATAATCCTCAGGCTATGAAAGAGCCGGGGGTTATCGGGATTGCCAGTGATCTGGTAAAGGTGGCTGCGCAGTACCAGGGGCTTTCGGTGTATCTTCTGGGAAGGACCCTGGTGGTGGATCATATTGATCATGGGATCGCTATTGCCAGAAAGTATCATTATAGTATCCGGATGGTAACTCTGGAAGGAGAATCTTTAAATCCGGGAGGTTCTCTTACAGGCGGTTCCTTTAGAAATAACAGCAACCTGCTGGGAAGACGCAGGGAGATCGAAGAGCTTCAGGACGCAGTGGAAAAACTGAAAAAAGAAATGGAGGATATGCAGAAAAAACTGGAAGAATACCGGAATAAAAGAAACCAGTGCAGAGATCAGGCAGCCTCCATCCAGGAACAGCTCCAGGAGCAGTATATCCGGGAAAATACTGTTCAGGTCAATCTGGACTCCATGGACGGAAAGCGGGAAGAGATCCGCAGAGAATATGAAAGTCTGAAGCTGGAAAAGGAAGATCTGGAGAAACAGACAAAGGAGATCCGGGAGAATACAGCTTCCATCAAGCTGGAACTGGAAACCAGCGACAGCCAGGAAAAACAGCTGGAGGAAGAAATTAATAAAAATCAGGCTCTTCTGGAAGAAAAGAAGAAGAGCGAGGCAGAGATTTCCGCCAAACTGGAAAAACTCCATCTGGAGTCTGCCGGCTTTACATCCAGACAGGGGTTTGTGCTGGAAAACCTGAACCGTATCCAGGAAGAAATTACAAACTTTGAAAAACAAAAAGAAGGAATTTCCGCAAGTATGGATCAGGGCAAAGAGGAAATCCTTCAGAAAGAAAAGGAGATCGCTCAGATCCAGGAAACTATAAAGGCCGGAGAAGAAGAGACGAAAAGAGATCAGGAAAAGATGAAAGCGGCTCTGGAAAAGAAAGAAGAGATGACCAGAGATCATAAAGGCTTTTTTGCCAGAAGAGATGAGCTTTCTTCTAAGATGAACCTTCTCGACAAAGAGAGCTACCGTCTGCAGGGGCAGAAGGAAAAGCTGGAAGAGGAACAGGAATCCCAGACCAGCTATATGTGGGAAGAGTATGAGATGACTTACGGCCAGGCAAAAGAGCAGGCAGATCAGGAGCCGGAAGAGCGGGGAGAGATCAAAAAGCAGATCCAGCAGATCAAAACAGAGATCCGCCAGCTGGGAAATGTAAATGTAAACGCGATAGAAGAATATAAGGAAATATCCCAGCGTTACGATTTTATGAAGACCCAGCATGAGGATCTGGTAAAATCTGAAGAAACTCTTCTGGGGATCATTGAGGAACTGGATACAGGCATGCGCCGCCAGTTTGAAGAAAAATTCGCCCAGATCCGTACAGAGTTTGACAAAGCTTTCAAAGAACTTTTCGGCGGTGGAAAAGGTACCATAGAACTGGATGAAGAGGAAGATATCCTGGAGGCGGGGATCCGGATCATTTCCCAGCCTCCGGGAAAGAAGCTTCAGAATATGATGCAGCTTTCCGGAGGGGAGAAGGCCCTTACGGCTATTGCCCTGCTTTTTGCCATCCAGAATCTGAAGCCTTCGCCGTTTTGTCTCCTGGATGAGATCGAAGCGGCTCTGGACGATTCCAATGTTACCAGGTATGCTCAGTACCTGCATAAGTTGACAAAAAATACACAGTTTATTATTATAACACATAGGCGCGGTACCATGACGGCGGCAGACCGGCTTTATGGTATCACCATGCAGGAAAAGGGAGTATCCACCCTGGTTTCTGTAGATCTGATCGAACATGATCTGGATAAATAGGAGGAGATTATGGCAGAAGAAAAAAAAGGTTTTTTTAAGCGGCTGGTAGAGGGGCTGTCCAAGACCAGAGAAAATATTGTTTCCGGGATCGACTCTATTTTCGGCGGCTATTCCAGTATAGACGACGACTTCTATGAAGAGATCGAGGAGATCCTGGTCATGGGAGATATCGGGATCAATACAACTACGGCTATCATTGAGAGATTAAAGGAGCAGGTGGCCCAGCAGCATATCAAGGATCCGTCTCAGTGCAAACAGCTCCTGATGGACAGCATCAAGGAACAGATGTCTGTAGGGGAAACTGCCTATGAATTTGAAAACAGAAAATCTGTAGTTCTGGTCATAGGGGTCAACGGAGTGGGAAAGACCACTTCTGTTGGAAAACTGGCGGGAAAACTGAAAAGCCAGGGAAAAAAAGTGATCCTGGCTGCGGCGGACACTTTCCGGGCGGCAGCAGGAGAACAGCTTACTCAGTGGGCCAACCGGGCAGGGGTTGAGCTCATCGGCGGTCAGGAAGGCGCAGATCCCGCATCGGTAGTTTATGACGCGATCGCGGCGGCAAAAGCCAGAAACGCAGATGTGCTGCTCTGCGATACAGCAGGAAGACTCCATAATAAGAAAAATCTCATGGAAGAACTGAGAAAGATCTACAAGATCATTGCAAGGGAGTATCCCGAGGCTTATCTGGAGACACTGGTGGTCCTGGACGGTACTACAGGCCAGAATGCCCTGGCCCAGGCCAGACAGTTTAACGAGGTGGCTAATGTTACGGGGATCATCCTCACCAAGCTGGACGGAACCGCCAAAGGAGGCATTGCCGTGGCGATCCAGTCCGAACTGGAGATTCCGGTGAAATATATCGGCGTAGGGGAGACCATTGATGATCTTCAGAAATTTAACCCCGATGAGTTTGTAAATGCTCTGTTCAATACAGAAGCCCAGAACGAAGAATAGACACAGACAGAGAAAGAAGGATAGAAGAATGCTTACATTAGATAAGTTTGAAGAGGCTGCGGAAATCGTAAAAAAAGTAACCCAGGAGACCAAGCTGGTATACAGCGATTATTTCAGCAGCCAGACAGGAAATAAGGTGTATTTAAAACCGGAAAACATGCAGGTTACCGGGGCCTATAAGATCCGGGGCGCTTATTACAAGATCAGTACCCTTTCCCAGGAGGAGAGAGAGAAGGGCCTGATCACAGCCTCTGCAGGAAATCACGCCCAGGGCGTAGCCTATGCTGCAAAAGCCTTCGGGGTAAAAGCAGTGATCGTTATGCCTACTACCACGCCTTTGATCAAAGTAGAAAGAACAAAAAGCTATGGAGCGGAAGTGGTCCTTTACGGAGATGTGTATGATGAGGCCTGTGATCATGCTTATGAACTGGCGGAAAAATACGGATATACCTTTATCCATCCTTTTGATGACCCGGCAGTAGCTACCGGTCAGGGGACCATCGCCATGGAGATCATCAAGGAGCTTCCTCTGGTAGACTATATCCTGGTTCCCATCGGCGGCGGCGGACTGGCTACGGGAGTTTCTACTCTTGTAAAACTGCTGAATCCAAATATCAAAGTGATCGGTGTAGAACCTGCTGGAGCAAACTGTATGCAGGCTTCTCTGGAGAAAGGGGAGGTAGTGACCCTTCCTACAGTAAACACCATTGCTGACGGAACTGCCGTAAAACGTCCCGGAGATCATATTTTCCCATACATCCAGAAAAATGTAGACGAGATCATTACGGTCAAGGATGATGAGCTGGTGGTCGCTTTCCTGGATATGGTAGAAAATCATAAAATGATCGTTGAGAATTCCGGTCTTCTGACAGTTGCGGCTTTAAAGCATCTGAAATTCCAGAATAAAAAGGTAGTTTCTATTTTAAGCGGAGGAAATATGGATGTGATCACCATGGCTTCTGTGGTACAGCATGGACTGATCGCCAGAGACAGGATCTTTACTGTTTCCACTCTGCTGCCTGACAGACCGGGAGAGCTGGTGCGTGTGGCCGGGATCATTGCTGAAAAACAGGGCAATGTGATCAAACTGGAACATAACCAGTTTGTCAGCACCAACCGGAACGCCGCTGTTGAACTGAGGATCACCCTGGAGGCATTTGGAACCCAGCATAAGAAAGAGATCCTGGATGCTCTGGACGAGGCGGGCCTCAGACCTAAACTGGTGACTACAAGTCTTTAAGAAAAAGATGGAGAGAGTAAAATAGAGAAAAAAAGGGTGGGACTTTCCGGATCCGTTCCGGTGAATTTCCCATCCTTTTTCTGTAAGTTTATTTATTTTACGGTGATCAGTTCATATTCTTTATTTCCGATACCGATGGCCACACCGTGTTCAATAGCGGATTCCCAGTTGGTATCCGGGAATATGCTGTGGAAGTGGTCATGATGATGAGCAGCCCGTTCTTCTTCCCCGCAGTCTCCCAGTTTGCTGTTCTGGATCACCGGCTGAGCGTTTACCGCATCGGCGCAGGCTACATCCAGAGCCACCGGGTCAAAGGAAGCGAACATTCCTACATTCGGAACAATGGCGGCATCATTTTCTCCATGACAGTCACAGTAAGGAGAAACATCAATGACCAGGTTGATATGGAAGTTTGGACGTCCCTGGATCACAGCTTTGGTGTACTCTGCGATCTTGCAGTTCAGGATATCGTTGGATTCATCGGAAGCAGGCAATACCGCATCTTTTGGACAGACGCCGATACATCTTCCGCAGCCTACACATTTGTCGTGGTCTATGTAGGCTTTTTTGTTTTCAAACTGAGGGGCATCATGGGCGCAGATCTTGGCGCACATTTTGCAGCCGATACAAAGATTCTGGTCTACATGGGGCTTTCCGGCAGAGTGCATTTCCATTTTTCCTGCTCTGGAACCGCATCCCATCCCCAGGTTTTTCAGCGCTCCTCCGAAACCGGTAGCTTCATGCCCTTTAAAATGATTCAGGGAAATGACGATGTCCGCGTCCATGATAGCGCGTCCGATCTTGGCTTCTTTTACATATGTGCCTCCTTCTACTGGTACAAGAGCCTCGTCGGTTCCCTTTAATCCGTCAGCGATCAGGATCTGGCATCCGGTAGTAGTAGGGTTAAAGCCGTTGAGATTGGCGCTGTCCAGGTGGTCCAGGGCATTTTTTCTTCCTCCTACATACAGAGTATTGCAGTCGGTAAGGAATGGTTTGCCTCCCAGTTCTTTTACTACATCAGCTACGGTCTTTGCGTAGTTCGGACGGAGAAATGCCAGGTTTCCAGGCTCTCCGAAATGGATCTTAATAGCTACATACTTATTCTCAAAATCAATATTTCCAATACCTGCTGTTTTGATCAGACGCTGAAGCTTCTGGAGCAGATTATCTCCGTTTTTTGCCCGAAGATCGGTGAAATATACTTTTGAAGTACTCATCTTGCTGTTCCTCCTTGTTGATCTTTTTTACTATTTTAGACATCAGAGCGCAAATATTCAATATAAAAAATTACAGAATTGATAAAATCTGCTGCTTTATGATAAAATGCAGATAAAAATGCGGGAGGAAGAGGATTATGAAGGAACTGTATATACAGGGAAAAGGAAAAATAGATTGCGAGACGATCCTTTCCGCTCTTTTCGGCCTGGGAGCAGATCTGGAAAAGATCCGGGAGAGATTGGAAAGCCTGTTTTCGCTGCCGGTCAGGATGGAAACTGAAAAACTCAGCCAGAATGGATCGATTACGCATATGACCGCAGAGCATAGAGAAAAGATCAGTCTGGATCAGGCAAGGGCATATTTTGCGGGTTTGGAGGAAGGAAACGCGGTAAAAGAAAATGTCTTTAAAATGACAGAACTTATCCGGGAGGCGGCAGATATGCCGGGGGACAAGCCCCTTTTGCCGTTGGCGGGAGGGGAAACCTCTCTGGTCTGTCTGACCGCTTTGGCCGGGGCCATGGATCTGCTGGGTTTTTCCTGCTGCAGGGTCTGTGAGCTGGAGGAGGGCTTTGGAATAAGAGAAGGAAAAATGGTCCCTTCAGAAGAAATTATGGCGATCCTGGGAAAAAGCAGTCTCCTGGTGGATTTTTCTTCCGGAAACAATGAAAATTTTACTCCCGGAAGCGCAGCCTTCCTGGCTGCATATGGAAAGGCCGCAGGACAGACGGGGGGAAAAAGGATTGCCGGCTGGGCCCTGGGCGTTTCCAAAGAAGGAAGAGAAAAGGGAATGGTCAGGGCAGTGATCCTAAAGGAAGCAAGAGATATTCCGGCGGGAGATAAAGCAAAAGATACCGTCCAGGTCCTGGAGACTAACGTAGATGACTGTTCCGGGGAACAGCTTGGATACGCCATCGACCGGCTTATGAAGGCAGGGGCTTTAGACGCCAGCTGCTTTCCCATTTTTATGAAAAAGGGACGGCCTGCCTATATGCTCCAGGTAATCTGCAAAAAAGAAAATCAGGAAGCACTGGAAGATATTATTTTCCGGGAGACTACCAGTATCGGTCTGCGCAGATATGAGGAAAAACGCAGGATCCTTCCCAGGTCTTTCAAAGAAATAACACTCAGGGACGGACATAAGGTGAAAATAAAGATCTGCTGTCATCACGGACAGAAATTCTGTTATCCGGAATATGATACGGTAAGAAAGGTCTGTGAAGAAACGGGAAGACCCTACCGGAATGTCTATGATGAGGCGGCGGCTCTGGCAGGAGGTTTTGACAATGACATATGAAGAAAAGAAAGAAAAATTTTATGATAAAATGAGAGAATACACCCGGCAGGATCTGTGTATTGCCTTTTCAGGAGGAGTAGACAGCAGCCTGCTCCTTATAGCGGCTAAAAAATGTATGGAAGGGGAAAAGAAGATCTACGCAGTGACCTTTGACACCATGCTCCATCCTTCCTGCGATCTGGAAACAGCCAGAAAAGTGGCCGGGGAGGCGGGAGTGATCCATGAGGTGATCTATCTCAACGAGCTGGAACAGGCAGAGATCAGGTTTAATCCGGTAAACCGCTGCTATCTGTGCAAAAAGGCTCTTTTTCAGAGATTGAAGGATTTTGCAGCTCAAAAGGGGGTATCCCTGATCCTGGAAGGCACTAACGAGGATGATCTCCATGTATACCGTCCGGGACTTCAGGCAATCCGGGAACTGGGGATCCTCAGTCCTCTGGCAGATACCGGCTTTACAAAAGAAGAGGTAAGACGGCTGGCGGGAGAGCTGGGAGTTTCTGTGGCCAGCCGGCCTTCTACTCCCTGTCTGGCTACCAGGCTGCCCTACGGCGCTGAAATAAAGCCAGAGATCCTGGAACAGATCGCCCGGGGGGAAGAATTTTTAAGAAACGCAGGATTTGCCGTAGTCCGGCTGCGGCTTCACGGCGACATTGCCAGGATCGAGATCCCCTGTGAGAAGTTTCCGGAGTTTTTGGAAAAAAGGAAAGAAATCGTTAAAAATCTCAAAAATATGGGATTTTCTTATATTACGCTGGATATTCAGGGCTTCCGCAGCGGGAGTATGGATGAAAATCTGTAAAAAATTTATAGGTGTCAAGAAAAAATACTTGACACCTATAAAAACCTGGTGTATGATAGCCAAGGTGATTGTCAGTGGAAAAAATAGTAGAACAGACTCTGCTGTATGATTTTTACGGCGAGCTTCTCACAGAACATCAGAGAAGAATTTATGAAGATGTAGTGTTAAATGACTATTCCCTCAGTGAGGTGGCCCAGGAACTGGGAATCAGCCGTCAGGGCGTCCATGACAATCTGAAAAGATGCAGCAGGATCCTTGAGGACTATGAAGAAAAGCTTCATCTGGTGGAAAAGTTTGTTTCCATCCGGGAGAAGATCCGGCGTATCCATAAGCTGAGCCAGGAATGTGAAAACCTGGATAAAGAAGAACTGGTGTCCCGGATCGAAAGTATTTCCCAGGAGATTTTAGAGGAGTTATAGCAGATGGCATTTGAGAGTTTAACTGATAAACTGCAGAATGTGTTCAAAAATTTAAGAAAAAAAGGCCGTCTGACAGAAGCAGATGTAAAAGCGGCTCTGAAGGAAGTAAAAATGGCCCTCTTAGAAGCAGATGTCAGCTTCAAGGTGGTAAAACAGTTTATGAAAGCCGTTCAGGAACGGGCGGTAGGACAGGATGTAATGTCCGGTCTGAATCCCGGCCAGATGGTGATCAAGATCGTAAACGAAGAGCTGGTAAAGCTTATGGGAAGCGAGACCACGGAGCTTGCTTTAAGACCGGGGAATGAAGTAACGGTCATTATGATGGCAGGTCTTCAGGGCGCAGGTAAGACCACCACTGCGGCAAAGCTGGCAGGAAAGCTGAAGTCCAAAGGCAGAAAGCCCCTTTTGGCAGCCTGTGACGTTTACCGTCCCGCAGCCATCAAACAGCTGCAGGTCAACGGAGAAAAGCAGGGTGTGGAAGTGTTTTCCATGGGGGATAAGAACAGCCCGGTGGACATTGCCAAAGGCGCTTACGAACACGCAAAAAATGAAAAATATAATGTTTTGATATTAGATACCGCAGGTCGTCTTCACATTGATGAGGATATGATGCAGGAGCTGGAAAATATAAAAGCAGCTCTTCCTGTGGATCAGACAGTTCTGGTAGTAGACGCCATGACCGGACAGGATGCGGTAAATGTGGCAGAGACCTTCCAGAACAAGGTCGGCATTGACGGTGTGATCCTGACAAAGATGGACGGTGATACACGAGGCGGTGCAGCCCTTTCTATTAAGGCGATCAGCGGAAAGCCGATCCTTTATGTAGGTATGGGAGAGAAGCTTTCTGATCTGGAGCAGTTTTATCCGGAGCGTATGGCCTCCCGTATTCTGGGAATGGGAGATGTGATGAGTCTTATTGAGAAGGCTCAGGCCAATCTGGATGAAGAGAAAGCCAAGGAAATGGAACAGAAATTCCGCAAAAATACCTTTGGCTTTGACGATTATCTGGAGAGCATGAACCAGATGAAGAACATGGGCGGTCTGTCCAGCGTACTCAGCATGCTTCCCGGTATCAGTTCCCAGGTAAAAGATATTGACAGTATGGTAGATGAGAAAGAACTGGCCAGAAAAGAGGCTATGATCCTTTCCATGACTCCGAAAGAACGGTCCAATCCGGATATCCTCAATCCTTCCAGAAAGGCAAGGATCGCAAAGGGTGCGGGAGTAGACGTCGCGGAAGTCAACCGTATGGTAAAACAGTTCGAGCAGGCCAAGAAAATGATGAAGCAGATGCCCGGACTGATGGGTGGAAAAGGTGGTAAAAGAGGAAGATTCAAACTTCCCTTTTAACATATAAGAAAGAGTAAAGATCAGGAGGTGAAAAGAACATGGCAGTAAAAATCAGATTAAGAAGAATGGGACAGAAAAAAGCTCCTTTCTATAGAATCATCGTTGCAGATTCCAGATCCCCAAGAGACGGAAAGTTCATCGAGGAGATCGGAACCTATGACCCGAATCAGGATCCAAGCGTATACAAAGTAGATGAAGAAGCAGCAAAGAGATGGCTGGCTAACGGTGCTCAGCCTACAGACGTAGTTGCTAAGATCTTCAAACTGGCTGGTATCGAAAAATAATCGGGAGGTACTTTGTAATGAAAGAGTTAGTAGAAGTAATTGCAAAATCTCTGGTAGATTGTCCCGATGAAGTTGTTGTTACCGAGACAGAAGAAAATGACGCGATCCTTGTGGAGCTTAAGGTAGCGCCTTCCGATATGGGTAAAGTGATCGGACGCCAGGGACGGATCGCAAAGGCTATCCGTACAGTGGTAAAGGCCGCTTCCTCAAAAAGCGACAAAAAGGTAGTCGTTGATATTTTGCAGTAAGCGTTTGGCTTATGACAGTAAGTATAGAAAGGGCTGTTGCAACTATGATTGCGGCAGCTCTTCTTGTTTTGTACGATACGCCCGGCAAGCGGCTGCCGAGCTTGCATGCGCAGGTCTTCGCTCCGCTACGGTCCGTGCTGGACGCGTGCCGCTGGCACGCAGCACCATTTGACGGGCAAAGGACAGCGACAGGCTTTTTTCGGAGCTGCCCTCAGTATTACAGCGGAGGGGGGAAGGGCTCTCCCCTGTCCGCCTATAGGAGAGATTATATAGGAGAGAAAAAATGGAAGATTTACTTCAGGTTGGCGTGATCACCACTACCCACGGTATCCGGGGTGAGGTGAAAGTTTATCCTACCACAGATGATCCCAGAAGATTCGAGGTCCTTCCCAGCGTACTTCTGGACACAGGAAAGGAACTGTGTGAACTGGAGATCCAGAGAGTCAAATATTTCAAGCAGTTTGTGATCTTAAAATTCCGGGATGTAGATGATATTAATGAGATCGAGCCTTATAAAGGAAAAAGTCTCTATGTGACCCGGGATATGGCAGTTCCTCTGGGGGAGAATGAATACTATATCGCAGATCTGATCGGTATGGAGGTCTTTCTGGAGGACGGCAGTCTTTTCGGCAGGATCAAAGATGTTATGGAGACAGGAGCCAATGATGTATATATTGTCCAGACCCAGGAGAAAGAAGTGCTGATCCCTGCCATTAAAGACTGCATTCTCCAGGTAGATGTGCAGTCAAACAAAATGGTCATTCATCTGATGAAAGGTCTGGTTTAGGAGGAAGGATATGAAGTTTCATGTACTGACTTTATTCCCGGAGATGATTGAAAATGCAGTCCACACCAGTATTACCGGACGGGCGGCCAAAAAGGGGACCATCTCTCTGAATACAGTGAATATCCGGGATTTTTCCGTCAATAAGCATATGCGGGTAGACGATTATCCCTATGGAGGAGGAGCCGGCATGGTCATGGAGCCGGAGCCGGTATACCGTGCCTGGAAGTCTGTAGCTGATCTCCGGGAGAATAAGGGGAAGCCCCCACGGTGCATCTATCTCACTCCCCAGGGAACAGTCCTGAACCAGACTCTTGTAGAAGAACTGGCTATGGAGGAAGAACTGGTCCTTCTGTGCGGCCATTATGAGGGAATCGACGAGAGGGTTCTGGAAGAAGTAGTTACAGACTATGTATCTATCGGTGATTATGTCCTTACAGGTGGAGAACTCGCTGCCTGTGTACTCATTGATGCCGTGTCCAGATTTGTGCCGGGAGTGCTCAGCAATGAGGAATCATCCCAGTTTGAGTCGATTCAGGACAATCTTCTGGAGTATCCCCATTATACCAGACCGGAAGTCTGGAAGAACAGACAGGTGCCGGAAGTCCTTCTGAAGGGAGATCACAAAAAGATCCAGGCCTGGAGGATGGAGAAGTCTCTGGAGAGGACCCGGCAGAGAAGGCCGGACCTTTTAGAAAAGAACCGGCCGGTGACTACAGCCTTTTTCAGTCCTACGGGAGGAACCAGAAAAGCGGCGGAAATATTTACAGGATATCTTACCCAGAATCCAAGATATATGGATCTGACCCGGAGAAAGCTGAGAAAAAAGAAGATCCGGTTTTCTTCCAGGGAATTGCTGATCGCTGCCGCGCCGGTCTATGGAGGACAGCTTCCTGTGACAGAGGAGCCTCTTTTTGCCAATCTCCAGGGGGAGGGTACGCCCTGTGTTGTTATGGCGGCCTATGGAAACCGGCACTATGATGATACATTGGCGCAGATGAAAAAGCGTCTGGAAGAACAGGGTTTTATCTGTATCGGGGCCATTGCCCCGGTGATCCCGCATATATATTCATCTGTACTGGGAAAGGGCCGTCCAGATGAGGAGGATCGGAAGATCCTGAAGAGATTTGCGGTAGAGACAAAAAAACGCCTGGAAAAGGGAAGAACGGAAGGCTTTGCTTCTGTACAGGTCCCGGGAAATCCTGATCCTGAGCCTAAACAGATGAAACCAGTGAAAAAAACTTTTGACAGCGCTTTATGCACCAATTGCCAGTCCTGTGTCCAGAAATGTCCGGTGAATGCCATTTCTCAGGAGACTCTGGAAATCCGGGAGGACAGGTGTCTGAATTGTATGTGCTGTGTAAAAGTCTGTAAGGCCAAAGCCAGAGGATATGACTGCTCCCAGGTAAGGCAGTATCTGGAGACTCATTACAGTACCCCAAGAAAAATAGAGTTTTTTTAAGGCATTTTACTTGACAGGAGTTTTTCTCCATAGTATAATTGAAGCCGTTGTAACGGTGGGAGCAGTGTGCCCTCACCTAAAAAAAGAGATGGTCCTCTGCTGCATAGTGCATTAAGAACATCCAGAGATAAAGGAGAAGAATTATGAACGAAATCATCAAAAACATTGAAGCTGCTCAGTTGAAAGCAGAAGTACCTCAGTTTAACGTAGGAGACACAGTAAGAGTACACGGAAAGATCAAAGAGGGAAACCGTGAAAGAATCCAGGTATTCGAAGGTGTTGTATTAAAGAAACAGGGCGGAAGCAACCGTGAGACATTTACCGTAAGAAAGAATTCTAACGGTATCGGCGTAGAAAAGACATGGCCTCTTCACTCCCCGAATGTAGAAAAGGTAGAGGTTATCAGACGCGGTAAAGTAAGACGTGCAAAACTGAACTACTTAAGACAGCGTGTTGGTAAAGCTGCAAAAGTAAAAGAGTTAGTAAGATAATATGGTGATGGACAGGGGGCCGCTGTGTGGAAGCATTCAGCGGTCCCCTGTTGCATAAAAAGATCCGGGGGTCTGCATGAAGAAGAGAAAAAAGAAGAAAAAAATACAGAAAATCGAGTTCCAGAGAGATCTGGCCTTGGAATTTATAAAAAGTGAGAAAGGACGTCCTGTTTTTACCTGGATATTTCAGATCGCAGTGGCGCTGGCTCTTGCCGCGGTGGTGGCGATCTTCTTTTTCCAGAGTATCACCATGCAGGAAAGCAGCATGGAACCCACTTTGGAGACCGGAGAGCGGTTTTTTATAAATAAGCTTATTTACAAATTTACCAGCCCGGACCGGGGAGATATCATTGCTTTTACAAAGGATGGAAGTGATGATGCGCCGGTCCATATCAAAAGAGTGATCGGCTTGCCGGGAGAGAGGATAGAAATCAGGGACGGACTGATCTATATTGACGGAGAGGAATATGAAGAAGAAGGGGATCTGCCCCAGATCACAAATCCCGGGCTGGCAGAGGACGGAGTAACTTTAGGCAATGACGAATATTTTGTACTGGGAGATAATCGGAATAACAGTGAGGACAGCCGGTTTGCGGAAGTACAGAATATCGATAAAAAATATATAGAAGGAAAACTCTGGTTCTGCATTTATCCTGCAGATCAGATCGGTTTTGTAAAACAATAATATGAAGTGAGGTGGAGTATGAATTATCAATGGTATCCCGGACACATGACCAAGGCAAAGAGGATGATGGAAGAGAATATCAAGCTTATTGACCTGATCATCGAGGTGGTAGATGCAAGGATCCCTATGTCCAGCAGAAACCCGGATATTGATGAGCTTGGACGGAATAAGGCAAGGCTTCTCCTGCTGAATAAATCGGATCTGGCAGATCCGGAATTAAACGAGGCTTGGAGCCGCTTTTTCCAGGAGAAGGGGTTTCACGTTCTGAAACTGAACTCCAGATCCGGTAGCGGGGTAAAAGGAGTCCTGCCTCTGGTTATGGAAGCATGTAAGGAAAAAATAGAGAGAGACCGGCGAAGAGGGATCAAAAACCGTCCTGTCCGGGCTATGGTGGTGGGGATCCCGAATGTGGGAAAATCTACCTTTATCAACGCTTTTGCAGGAAAGGCCTGCACTAAGACAGGAAATAAGCCGGGAGTGACTAAGGGGAAGCAGTGGATCCGGATCAATAAGAATCTGGAACTTTTAGATACGCCGGGGATCCTGTGGCCGAAGTTTGAAGATCAGCAGGTAGGGGCAAGACTGGCCATGGTAGGTTCCATTAAAGATGAGATCCTGAACCTGGAGGAACTTTCTCTGGAACTGCTGGAAAATCTCCACAGAGACTACCCGGGACTTGTTGAGAAACGTTATGAGATCCAGGAATCGGAAACACCTTTGTCTATGCTGGAACAGATCGCAGACAACAGGAAATGTATCCAGAAGGGGGGACAGCGCGACTATGTAAAAGCTGCGAATATCCTCCTGGAAGAATTCCGGAATGGAAAGATCGGCAGGATCACCCTGGAGCGGCCGCAGACACAGGAGCAGTAAAGATGAAGAGTATACAGGAAATCAGAGAAGAATTTCAAAATGCCGCCGAAGGAGAACTGCCGGCCCTTTGCCGGGTTTACCAGGAAGACGGCAGAAAAGGAGTCCAGAAGCTTATAGAACAGGCAGAAAAAAGACAGGAAAAGCTTCAGGCTGAGCGGGTACGGCTGGAAAAGATGCGGGAGTATGAGCACAAATATGAGCATCTGGGTTATGTCTGCGGGATCGATGAGGCAGGACGGGGCCCTTTTGCCGGCCCGGTGGTGGCGGGAGCTGTGATCCTGCCAAAGGACTGTGAGATCCTGGGACTAAATGACTCCAAACAGCTTTCAGAAAAGCGGAGAGAAGAACTGTATGAAGAGATCATGGAAAAAGCCGTTGCGGCCCAGGTGGGTTATGCCAGCCCTGCAAGGATCGATGAGATCAATATCCTCCAGGCTACCTATGAGGCTATGCGGGAAGCAGTGGGAAAACTTGAGGTAAGGCCTCAGATCCTGTTAAATGACGCAGTGACCATCCCGGGGATCACCATCCCTCAGGTGCCGATCATAAAAGGAGACGCAAAAAGCCTGTCTATTGCGGCGGCCAGTATCGTAGCAAAGGTCACCAGGGACCGGCTGATGCGGGAATATGACAAGATCATGCCTCAGTATGGCTTTGCTTCCCACAAGGGCTACGGATCAAAAGAACATATTGAGGCTCTGCGTAAGTACGGGCCTTCCCCGATCCATAGAAAGTCCTTTATCAAAAATGTCTTCGGGGAAAGATCATGAGGAGAAAGGGAGAGGCTTCGTCAAAGAGAACAGGTCTCTACTATGAAACACAGGCGGCGGCCTTTCTGGAGAAACAGGGGTATCAGATCCTGGAAAGGAATTTCCTCTGTCCTGCAGGAGAGATCGATCTTATCGCAAAAGAAGGGGAATACCTCTGTTTTGTAGAAGTAAAGTACAGAAGCGAAAGGGAAACAGGGACTCCTGAGGAGGCGGTAGACGCAAAAAAGCAGAAACGCATTTCCAGGGCAGCCCTGTTCTATCTTATGAAGCAGGGACTTGGGGATACCACTCCCTGCCGTTTCGATGTAGTCGGGATCCGTCCGGAAGGGATCCGGGTGACCAAAAATGCATTTTCATTTAAAAGGTGAGTAGTATATGGAAATAAAATGGGATGAAGATACCAAAGTTCATATGAAAGTAAAGGAAAAGGACGGTGTGGCCTATCTGGCCTATCCTGCCTTTGAGAGATTTTCCTGGTGCTGCCACGGGTTTTCTACAAGGATCGGAGGAGTCAGCCAGGGGATCTACAGTTCTATGAACCTGAGCTTTCAAAGAGGAGACAGAAAAGAAGATGTGGAAGAGAATTATCGCCGCATTTCCAGAGCTATAGGTTTTGATCTGGAAAGAACCGTCTGCTCGCAGCAGACCCATACGGTAAATATCCGCCAGGTCGGGGAAGAAGACGGGGGGAAAGGGATTCTACGTCCTCTGGACTATCAGGACGTAGACGGATTGATCACGGACATACCGGGGATAACGCTCGCCGCTTCTTTTGCGGACTGCGTTCCTCTGTTTTTTGTAGATCCGGTCCACAAGGCTGTGGGACTGGCCCATTCCGGCTGGAGAGGAACTGCCGGGAGGATGGGAAGCCATATGGTGCAGGCCATGAAAGAATCCTTTGGCTCTAAGCCGGAAGAACTATATGCGGCGATTGGTCCTTCTATCTGTCAGGGCTGTTATGAAGTCAGTGAAGATGTGGCTGAGATCTTCCGGGAAGAATTTCCTTCCCAGGCAGGGGAGAAAAACCTTCTCTATAAGAAAGAAAATGGAAAATATCAGTTAAATCTCTGGAGGGCAAATGAGATCATCCTTCTGGAGGCAGGGATCCCTGAGGGGCAGATCAGTTTTCCGGGGATCTGTACCTGCTGCAATCCGGATTTTTTATTCTCCCACAGAGCCAGCAAAGGAAAAAGAGGAAATCTATCTGCTTTTCTGGGAGTCCGGAGGTCAATAGAATAGTTGCATAAACTTTACAAAGTATCTCTGTCGATATTACATAAATGTTACAAAAAAATGAAAAACCACTGTTCATTTTACCAATTCTATGATATAATCATTACCGTTAGTGAAAAGGAGCTTTGGTTATGAAGAATAAAACAACTACAAGCCTGCTTATGGGGCTGCTGGCAGTAAGTCTGGCCGCGTCCCCCTGTTACGCTTCTACGCAGCAGAAGATTACAGATACGAAAAATGCGCAGCAGGAAAATCAGCAGAAATTAAATGATACCCAAAGCAGGATCAACAGTTTGGAATCTAAAAAGAGTGATCTGGAAGGGTACTTGCAGGAGTTAAATCAGCAGCTGGGCGACTTGGAAGAGAATCTGCAGGAGATTCAGACAAAATCGGAGGAAACCCAGAAAAAACTGGAAATCCTGGGAAAAGAGCTGGAGGCTGCCAAGGAGAAAGAGGAGCAACAGTACAAGGATATGAAACTCCGTATCCAGTATATGTATGAAAATGCGGAAAACTCCTATATGGTCATACTTCTGGAGTCAAATTCTATCTCTGATTTTCTGAGTCAGGCGGAAAATATGTCTCAGATCAATCAATATGACAGAGATATGCTGGAAGAGTACAAGAAGACCACAGAAGAGATAGAAGAAAAAGAAAACAGTATCCAGCAGGAGCAGCAGGAACTTGAAGAATTAAAGCAGGAAAGTCTGGACAAGCAGGATGAGATCTACGAAGTAGTAAAAAGTACAAACCTGCAGATCCAGGATTATGAAGGTCAGATTTCCCAGGAAGAGGGAAATGCCCAAAATCTTATGGCGCAGATTGAAAGCCAGAAAGATACCATCAATACCCTGATCAAACAGCAGAAGGATGAGGAAGCGGCACAGATCCTGGCACAAAGACAGGAGCAGTCGGCTGCCAGCCAGCAGCAGACGGCAGGTACCGGGGATACCAACACTTCTCAGAACAGCCAGGAGACTGTAAGCGCCGTTACAGAGCAGGCTTCAGCTCCGGCGTCCTCGGCAGCTCAGGAGAGCCAGCAGAGCAGTTCAGGAAATGGCAATACATATTTAGGAAGATTCCGTCTTACAGGCTATTGTCCCTGTGCTCAGTGCTGCGGAAAATCTGATGGGATCACAGCCAGCGGCACTACAGCCACAGCAGGAAGGACCGTTGCTATGGGAGGCGTTCCCCTGGGAACGAAACTGATGATCAACGGAACTGTTTATACTGTAGAAGACAGAGGTACTTCCTATGGTCATGTGGATATCTTTTTTAACAGCCATAGCGAGGCGCTGCAGTTCGGCAGCGGCTATGCAGACGTATATCAGGTAAATTAAAGGATTCAGATAAAAAAACAGAAGGCGATGGCCTTCTGTTTTTTTATTAACATCTTTTCAGCAGCTGATTGATCTTTTGCGTGGTGCTTCTTACCTTTTCCACCGAGAGATCGTGGTTCAGGATATCCATGATGCTGGCCAGGTATTTGCTCATATCTGCTTCCAGATAATATGGCCGTGTCAGGAGTTCCGGGTTCCGGTAGGTAAGGTTTGTGGTGATAACGCGATAAATGTATTCCTTTTCATAGTATTCATCAAATTTTTCAAGACCGTCAGTGAAAAGCCCGAAAGTCGTGCAGACGATAACTCTTCTGGCCTTGCGGTCTTTCAGCTTTTTCGCCACATCCAGCATACTTTCTCCTGAAGAGATCATATCGTCGATGACTACTACGTCTTTGCCCTCTACAGAGTCTCCCAGAAATTCATGAGCTACGATGGGGTTCTTTCCGTTTACAATAGTAGAATAATCCCGGCGCTTGTAGAACATTCCCATATCTACGCCCAGAATATTGGAAAAGTATACTGCGCGCTGCATGGCCCCCTCATCAGGACTGATGATCATCAGATGTTCATTATCGATCTTAAAGTTATCAATAGATGCTACCATGGTTTTCAAAAACTGATACGTAGGCATGAAGTTGTCAAATCCGGACAGAGGGATAGCATTCTGCATACGAGGATCATGGGCGTCAAAAGTAATGATATTGGAGACACCCATCTGTACCAGCTCCTGAAGGGCCAGGGCACAGTCCAGAGATTCTCTTTTTGTTCTTTTGTGCTGACGGCTCTCATAAAGAAAAGGCATGATCACATTGATCCTGTGGGCTTTTCCGGCGGCAGTAGCAATGATCCTTTTGAGATCCTGATAATGGTCATCAGGAGACATATGGTTGGTATGACCGCAGATCTTGTATGTCAGGCTGTGGTTGCATACATCTACCATAACAAACATATCCGTTCCCCGGATAGATTCACTGATAATGCCTTTGGCTTCTCCGGAGCCAAAGCGTGGACAGTCACAGTCGATGAGAAAGCTCTCCTCAGAATACCCCCGGAAATTCAGACCTGACCGGTTGTGAGAGTACAGTTCTTTTCGAAACTGCACCAGATGGGAGTCCACCTGGGAAGCAAGCTGAGCGCAGCTTTTCAGAGCCGCTATTTTGATAGGGGCCACCGGAATGGATCTTTCCAGCAAACTGATATTAATCATAAAGACCTCCGTTTTAAATGCTTAAAATATTTTTTCGGAGAAAAAGTTCTCCTATGATGCAAGAAAAACCTGCAAAATTTACCCTTTCTTAACATCATACATATTAAGTTATAACATTCGACATATAGCGCAGTCAAGGAAAATTATTGCTTTTTTACGGCTTTGTTGGTATACTAGCCGAAGAGCGGCTGTTATTTCAGACAGTTGTTTTAATGGAAAAGAGAGGTATCTATGAAAAAAAACAGACACATCATGAAAGAAGTGGAAGAAGGGAGTATTGCCTGGGAACTGGAACTGGAACCGGGTGATGAGCTTCTTTCTATAAACGGAAAAACTATAGAAGATGTTTTCGATTATCACTATCTGGTAAATGATGAATATATTGTGCTGCTGGTTAAAAAAGCAGACGGTGAAGAATGGGAACTGGAGGTAGAAAAGGAGTATGAGGAGGATCTGGGGATTGTTTTTGAAAACGGACTTATGGACGAATACCGGTCCTGTACGAATCACTGTATCTTCTGTTTCATTGATCAAATGCCTCCGGGGATGAGAAAGACACTCTATTTTAAAGATGATGATTCCCGGCTGTCTTTTCTTCAGGGGAATTATGTGACTCTGACAAACATGAAGGATCATGATATAGACCGGATCATAGAGTACCATCTTGCGCCGATCAATATTTCTTTTCATACCACCAATCCCCGGCTTCGATGTGAAATGCTGCGCAACCGCTTTGCAGGAGATATCTTCCCAAAAGTGAACCGGCTTTATAAAGCCGGAATCGAGATGAACGGGCAGATCGTTCTGTGCAGAGGAATCAATGACGGCACAGAACTGGAAAAGAGTATTCGTGATCTGACCGGTTATCTTCCTTATTTGAAAAGTGTTTCCGTGGTACCGGTAGGACTGAGCCGTTTCAGAGACGGTCTGTATCCCCTGGAGGCTTTTGACGCAGAGAGCGCCGGCGCAGTTATCGATCTCATCGAAAGCTGGCAGGAAAGGCTTTATGAAAAGTACGGGCTTCATTTTGTACATGCCAGTGATGAATGGTATCTCTTGGCTGGGAGGGAGCTGCCGGAAACGGAACGTTATGACGGCTATCTCCAGTTAGAAAATGGCGTGGGAATGCTCAGGCTTCTGGAGGAACAGGTAAGGGAAGCACTCGGAAAACGGGAAGGGGATCACAGGACTGCAAGCATCAGCTTTGCTACAGGAAAGCTGGCTTATCCTGTGATCAGCCGATATATGGAAGAAATCCGGAAAAAGTTCCCAGGTATCCTTTTTACGGGATATCAGATCAGAAATGAATTTTTCGGAGAACAGATCACGGTATCCGGCCTTCTTACAGGGCAGGATCTGGCAAAACAGTTAAGAGGCCAGGATCTGGGCGAGATGCTTCTTCTTCCCTGCAACCTTTTAAGAAGCGGGGCAAATGTATTCCTGGATGATATGACCGTTGAGGATCTGGAAAGAGAATTAAAAGTATCTGTGAAAATTGTAGGGGAAGACGGCGCCGACCTGGTGGCGGCAGTCCTGGACAAGGAAGCAGGCAGAGAACATAAAAGGAGACAAATGTATGAGCAAACCGATTGTAGCAATTGTGGGAAGGCCTAATGTAGGAAAATCCACATTATTTAATGCTCTGGCCGGGGAAAAGATTTCTATTGTAAAGGATACCCCGGGTGTTACCAGGGATAGGATTTATGCAGACGTTACCTGGCTGGATAAATCTTTTACCCTGATTGATACCGGAGGTATTGAGCCGGAGAGTAAAGATATTATTCTGGCGCAGATGCGGGAACAGGCGCAGATTGCTATTGATACCGCAGATGTGATCATTTTTATGACGGATGTCCGTCAGGGACTGGTAGACGCCGATGGCAAAGTGGCGGATATGCTCCGCAGAAGCCGTAAGCCGGTAGTGCTGGTGGTAAATAAGGTAGACAGTTTCCAGAAGTTTATGATGGATACTTATGAGTTTTATAACCTGGGGATCGGAGAGCCGGTGCCCATTTCCGCAGCTTCTATGCTGGGCTTGGGAGATATGCTGGAAAAAGTGACAGAATATTTTAAAGATATTCCCCAGGAAGAGGAAGAAAGCGAGATCCCCCGGATCGCCGTGGTGGGAAAGCCCAATGTAGGCAAGTCTTCCCTGATCAACAAACTTCTGGGAGAAGACAGAGTTATCGTTTCTGATATTGCCGGGACTACCAGAGATGCTATCGATACGAAAGTAACGTATCAGGGCAGGGAATATATCTTTATTGACACAGCCGGACTGCGCAGAAAGAATAAGATCAAAGAAGCGCTGGAAAGATACAGCATTATCCGTACGGTAACTGCTGTGGAACGGGCCGATGTTGTAGTGCTGATGATCGACGCGGAGGAAGGCGTTACAGAACAGGATGCCAAGATCGCGGGGATCGCTCACGACAGAGGCAAAGGTATTGTCATCGCTGTGAACAAATGGGATGCTATCGAGAAAGATGACAAGACCATCTATAAGTTTACTAATAAAGTAAGAGAGGTCCTTTCTTTTATGCCTTATGCGGAGATCATGTTTATTTCCGCAAAGACGGGACAGAGGATCCCCAGGCTTTTTGAGACCATTGATATGGTCCTGGAAAATCAGACGCTGCGTATTCAGACCGGGGTCCTTAATGAGATCATCACAGAGGCGGTAGCCATGCAGCAGCCTCCTTCCGATAAAGGAAAAAGACTGAAGATCTTCTATGCCACACAGGTTTCTGTGAAACCTCCGACCTTTGTGATCTTTGTGAACAGCAAAGAGCTGATGCACTTTTCCTATACCAGATATCTGGAGAATAAAGTGCGGGAAGCCTTTGGATTTAAAGGAACTTCTCTGAAATTCATCATCAGAGAGAGAAAAGAGGGGGAATAAGCTATGCTGGAGCGCATTGTATGTCTGGCGATAGGGTATGTGCTGGGATTATTCCAGACGTCCTACATTTATGGAAGAAAACAGGGAATTGATATCCGGGAACACGGCAGTGGGAATGCGGGAACTACCAATGCCTTCCGGACCATGGGGAAAAAGGCGGGAGCCCTGACGCTTCTGGGAGATATCCTGAAATGTGTACTGGCCATGCTCATCGCAAGGCTGATCTTCGGCGGAAGTTTTGGAGACGATATACGTCTTTTGGAACTTTATGCAGGAGCCGGATGTATCCTCGGACATAATTTCCCTTTTTATCTGAAATTTAAGGGGGGCAAGGGAATTGCCGCATCTGTGGGGCTTCTTCTGGCCTTTGACTGGAGGATCTTTCTGATCTGTGCCGTGGTGTTCTTCCTTTTGTTTTTCACCACCCACTATGTATCCCTTTGTTCTCTGGCCGGATATCTGTGTTTTGTAGTCCTTCTGGTGATCTTTGGACAGACAGGGATGTATCCATGCGCCCAGCCGGTGCTTTATGAAATGTATGTGGTGGCTTTTCTTCTGATGGTCCTGGCTTACTGGAGACACAGACAGAATATTGCCCGGCTTCTTCATGGCAATGAAAATAAGATTTTTCTTAGCAAAAAGAGGTAACAGATATGGCAAATATAGGAATTATCGGAGCGGGAAGCTGGGGCACCGCCCTGGGGATCCTTCTGGTGAATAATGGACATAATACCACACTCTGGTCCCACAAAGAGGATCAGGCCGGAGAACTGGCCAGGACCAGAGAACATAAGGAAAAGCTTCCCGGTGTCCGGCTTCCGGAAGCCCTGGACATTACCGGGGATCTGGAAAAAACACTGGTTGGAAAAGACATACTTATCATGGCGGTACCCTCTGTGGCTGTTCGGCAGACTGCCAGAAAGATCAAGCCTTATATCCGGTATGGCCAGCTGATCGTAAATGTATCAAAAGGCATTGAAGAAGGTACCTTGATGACTCTTACAGATATCATAGAGGAAGAAATACCGGAGTCGGTCCCCTGTGTGCTTTCCGGCCCCAGTCATGCAGAAGAGGTAAGCCGGGGACTTCCCACTACCTGTGTGGCAGGCGCCAGAGACAGGAAGACGGCGGAATATATCCAGAATATTTTTATGAGTCCGGTATTCCGGGCCTATATCAGCCCGGATGTATTAGGGATCGAACTGGGAGGCGCGCTGAAAAATGTGATCGCTCTGGCGGCAGGAGCGGCAGACGGACTGGGATACGGGGATAATACCAAAGCGGCTCTGATCACCCGAGGGATTACGGAGATCACCCGGCTGGGGATCGCCATGGGAGCCAGAGCAGAGACTTTTTACGGATTGTCCGGTATCGGAGATCTGATCGTTACCTGCGCCAGCAAGCACAGCCGGAACCGGAGAGCAGGAATTCTTTTAGGTCAGGGAAAGACTATGGAAGAAGCCATGAAAGAAGTGAAGATGGTAGTAGAAGGCGTTTATTCGGCAAAGGCAGGCTGGGAACTTTCTCAGAAATACCAGGTGGATACACCGATCATCCAGCAGGTGAACCAGGTGCTTTTTGAAGAAAAAGAACCGGGACTTGCTGTACAGGATCTCATGCTCAGAGATAAGAAGATTGAATCCTGGGAAGTATCCTGGGAGTAAGTAAATATCATTGGCGGCAGGTCATAAAAGATGAGCGCCGTCATAAAGAAAAAGAGGTCTTTTCTCAGAGAAGAACCGATCCGAAAGGATGTCTTCTTTGAGAAAAGACCTCTTTTGAAAATACAGGGTATGTACAGCGAAAAAACTATTTTATATCTGCAGTCTGCTCTGCGGATATAAAAGAATTCTTTACTATACTATATAGGGAAGCATATCCTCGGGGATTCCCGCCACCCGATGCTGGACATCCATGGCGGTAATTGCAGCCATTTCTTCATCCGTAAGGACAAAATCAAAGATCTGGCTGTTTTCTTCCAGACGTTTTTCATGGACTGATTTAGGGATCACGGCGATCCCCTGCTGGATAAGCCAGCGCAGACCAACCTGAGCTGGGCTTTTCTGATGATTTTTGCCGATCTCGATCATCAGGGGACTTTTCAGATACGCGCCTCTGGCCAGAGGCGCGTAGGCCTGAAGGGCAATGCCGTTTTCCTGGCAGTAAGCTTTCAGATCCGGATGATTAAAGAGGGGATGAAATTCAACCTGGTTTACAGCAGGAATCACATCAGATACCGTTTTTAAAAGCTCCAGATCCTGTATACTGAAATTGGAGACGCCGATGGATTTTACCTTTCCCTGTTCCCGAAGCTTTTCCATGGCCTTCCAGGTATTTCCAAAGCAGCCCGGCACAGGCCAGTGGATCAGATATAGATCTACATAATCCAATCCCAGACGTTCCAGACTCCTGTTAAAACTGTCTTCGATATCTCCAATCCTCTGCGCGGTATTCCAGATTTTAGTAGTGACAAATAAATCTTCTCTCGGTATATCAAGAGCCTGTATTCCTTTACCGACTCCTTCTTCGTTTTTGTAGAAAGAAGCTGTATCGATCAGGCGGTAGCCCCAGGAAACGGCACTGGATATAGCCTGTTTCAGTTCTTCATCCTCTGTAGCCTTATAAACGCCAAGGCCCAGTACTGGCATTTCTCTTCCGTCATTTAAATGGATCACATGTTCGCCAAAAGACATATACGAAACCTCCTTTTTACAATCCTTGTTAGTATAGCATGAAAATGTGAATATTGTTAGACATATTTATTAAAATTCATAATATCTTTAGCGCCGCGCACAGGCAGTTAAAAATCCACAAAGAAAAAATACGGGAAAAGACCGGATTTTACATAAATTACAAACATGAAAAACAGGGGGAAAAGCAGGGTGCAAAGCACTTAGAAAAATACATAAAATGGGTTGATAAAAGAAAGGAAACCATGTATAATGAAGCTAATTGATAAATTATTGTCATTCACTGTGCCCAAATATGAAAAGGGTTTAGAAAGGATGGGAAAATGCATTTAATTAAAGATGAAAATGGTAATGTGATTCCTCATGGAGGAGAGGCTCATCAGCATGAACATTGCGAAAGCTGCAGCGATAACTGTCAGGAGAACTGTTCTCAGGAAGTTGTGGCTCTCTTAAACTATATGCTTTCACATAATGAACATCATGCCCAGGAGTTAGATCAGATGGCGGAAAATCTCCAGAAGCTGGGGATGGAAGACGCCGCGAAAACGATCAAAGAAGGCGTAGCGGATTTCCAGAAAGGAAATATGCGTCTTGGACTGGCTTTGACACTGGTAAAAGAACATTTAAAGGAGGCGTAGATCATGTGTCTTGCAACTGTTCAAAAAGAAAGTGACAATACCGTAATTCTTAAAATGGTCAGCCGTATCGATGTAGATGGAGACAAGGTGATCCTTCGGGATATCATGGGAGAAACCAAAACCATCGTGGGCAGGATTTTAATGGTTGACCTGGCCAACAGCATTGTGAAGCTGGACTGTGAATAAACCAAAGGTTTTAATGGGGAAACCCCTTAAAATAAAACACAATATGCGGAGGTAAAGACCAATGAAACTAGCAGAGGCTATGAAGGAGAAAATGCTCCTTTCCTTTGAGCTTTTTCCGCCAAAGACTGAGAAGGGTATGGAAAACCTGCCGGGTACGATTGAACATTTGTGCAAATACAAACCGGAATATATTTCCTGTACCTATGGCGCCGGCGGCGGAAATGTGGGAGCGAACAGGGAAGTATGCCAGATGATCAAAAAGGCTGGACCTATTCCTGTAACTCACTTCACGGTTATCCGTAACACAAAGGAAGGTATCAAAGAGCAGCTGGATCAGTATCTTGCAGAAGGCGTGGATCATATGCTTGCTCTTCGCGGCGATCTTCCTCTGGGCGAGACGACTACCTGCGGAGATTTCGATTATGCCACGGATCTTGTAAAATTTGTGAAAGATCAGTACGGGGATAAATTCGAGATCGCTGTAGCGGGTTCTCCGGAAGGACATATCGCATGCCGCAGTCTGGAAGCGGATATTTCCGTTTTGAGGCAGAAACAGGATAATGGAGCCGACTACATCATGACTCAGCTTTGCTGGGATATGGAACAGTTTAAACGCTGGCTGGACGCTATCCGTAAAGCAGGCGTGACTATGCCGGTAGATGTGGGCATCATGCCGATCCTGGATCAGGCTGCCACGATCAACATGGCGCTGTCCCGGAACGGCTGTGTGATGGACAGGGAACTGTCCAGGATGATCTCCAGACACTGGCTGTTTCCAAATCCTTTTAATCCCAAGGATGCGGACGGCAAACCTTTTGATATGTTCTATGATAAAAAGGTAAAAGAGTTTAAAGAAGAAGGTATCGAGTATACCATCAGACAGATTGACGAGTACCGGGCCTTAGGCGTAAATGGTATTCATCTCTATGCGTTGAATAAGTGGAAAGATGTATCGGAGATCATTGAGAGATCCGGACTTCGGACCCTTGTTTAAAAAATAAGTTCAGGAGGCGCCTGATATATGGCACATGTAATTGCGGTCGCAGGTAAAGGCGGCGTAGGTAAGACAACGTTAACGGGACTGATCATACAGTATCTGGGAGAAAAAGGGAAGGGCCCGATCCTCGCTGTGGATGCAGATGCGAATTCCAATCTGAATGAAGTCCTGGGTGTGAAAGTAGAGACCACACTGGGAGAGATCAGAGAAGAAGTTGCGGGAGCTGAAATGGCTGCGAAAAACCCTATTCCCTCAGGAGTGTCAAAAGCGGATTATATGGAGTTTAAATTTGATGATGCTCTTGTGGAATCTGATAATTTCGATCTGCTTGTTATGGGGCGTACCCAGGGCAAAGGCTGTTACTGCTTTGTCAATGGACTTCTTCAGGCACAGATCCAGAGGCTGGAAAAGAATTACCCCTATATTATTGTGGATAATGAGGCTGGTATGGAACATATCAGCAGAGGTGTGCTCCCGAATATGGAAACAGCCATTCTTGTCAGTGACTGTTCCAGGAGAGGAGTACAGGCTGCGGGCAGGATCGCCCAGCTGATCAAAGAATGCGATATGCATCCGAAACAGGTAGGCCTGATTGTAAACCGGGCTCCCAATGGTGAGCTCAATGAAGGTACCAGAGATGAGATTGAAAAACAGGGCCTCCATCTTCTGGGAGTAGTACCACAAAATGAAACAGTCTATGATTATGACTGTGACGGCACGCCAACCGTTGACCTTCCCGAGGACTCGCCTGTGAAAAAAGCCGTTCGGGAAATTGTGGACAAATTAGAATTTTAAGAGAAGAGGCGACATAAAGGAGGATAACATGAGTGAATTCAGATTAACTACAGTAGAAGAATTTGAAGCTGCTACCGCGAGGCTGTTGGAGACAGGGGCTAAAGTAGGCGCTGATTCCTGGCAGGCTCGTGTAAAGAACCAGACACCCCATTGTAAATTTGGAGAAGAAGGCATCTGCTGCCGTATCTGTACAATGGGTCCATGCCGTATCACAAAGAAAGCCCCAAGAGGAATCTGCGGCTGTGACGTTCACGGCATTGTAGGACGTAATTATCTGAAGTTTACAGCAGGCGGAGCTGCTACCCATTCCGATCACGGACGTGAGATCTGCCACACTCTTTATGCTTCAGCAGCAGACGGATGTTATAAAGTAAAAGATCCTGACAAGCTGATCCGCATCGCGAAAGAGTGGGGAATTGAGACAGAAGGAAAAGATATTTATGATCTGGCTCATGAGGTAGCTTATGAAGGCCTTATGGAATACGGAAAGCCTTTCGGAACCCAGAGATTTTTAAAGAGAGCTCCTGAATCCCAGCAGAAACTGTGGGAGGAAAACGAACTGGCGCCTCGTGCTATCGACCGTGAGGTATCATGTTCCTTACATATGGCTCATATGGGCTGTTCTTCCAAACCGGAAGCCCTGGTAAAGCAGTCTATCCGCGCAGGACTTTCTGATGGATGGGGAGGTTCCATGATGGGAACCGAGTTCTCTGATGTGCTTTTCGGTACACCGAAGCCGATCGACACAGAGGCAAACCTCGGCGTTATGGTTGAGGAAAACGTAAACATCGTTGTTCACGGACATGATCCAAGTCTTTCTGAAATGATCTGTGAAGTGGCTGACAGCCCTGAAATGATCGCTTACGCAAAAGAAATGGGAGCTAAGGGAATCACCATTTCCGGTGTGTGCTGTACTTCCAATGAAGTTGCGATGCGCCGGGGAATCCCGATGGCAGGTAACTTCCTGCAGCAGGAAAATGTAGTCCTTACAGGCGCTTGCGAGGCTATCGTAGTGGATGTACAGTGTATCTTCCCTGCTTTAGGACCTTTAAGCAAATGTTTCCATACAAAGTTTATCACAACATCACCTATCGCCCAGATGCCGGACTCCGAGTTTATTCGTTTCGATGCTCATTCCGCACTGGAAAAAGCTACACAGATCGTAAAACTGGCTATTGAAAACTTCAAGAACAGAAAACCTGAACTGGTATATATCCCGCAGATGAAGCAGAAAGCAACGGTAGGTTATTCTACAGAAGCTATCGTGAAAGCTCTGGACGGCGTTGCCAATACACAGGTTGACGAACTTGGAACTACAAAACCATTACTTCAGTGTATTACTTCCGGCGTATTAAGGGGTGCTGTAGCTATGGTTGGCTGCAACAATCCGAAGGTACGTCCTGACCTGGCTCACATCGAGCTGATGAAGAAAATGCTGGAAAACGATATTATCGTTATTGCTTCCGGCTGTTCCGCACAGGCTGCTGCAAAAGCAGGTCTTATGGATAAAGCTGCCAAAGACATCTGTGGAGACGGTCTGAAGAGAGTCTGCGAACTGGCTGATATCCCTCCGGTCCTTCATATGGGATCCTGCGTGGATATTTCCCGTATGCTGGTTCTGGCGGCAACTCTTGCAAAAGACGCAGGCCTTCATATTTCACAGCTGCCGGTTGTAGGCTGTGCTCCGGAATGGATGTCTGAAAAAGCCGTATCTATCGGAAACTATGTAATCGGTTCCGGTATCGATACATTCCTGGGTGTTGATCCATACGCTTCAGGTTCCAGCGAAATGGTTGAAATCCTGACAAACGGCACCAGACAGTGGTGTGAAGCAGCGTTTACTGTAGAAAAAGACATTGATAAATTAGGCGATGCCATGATGGCAAGGATCGAAGAAAAGAGAGCTGCCCTGGGCATCTGATAATTCTGAAACATAACAACTAGGAAAGGTGAATGACATGAAAATAGCGGTTACAGGAAAAGGCGGCGTGGGAAAGACCACCTTCGCCGCAACTCTTGCCCGGCTTTATGCTGACGAAGGAAAACATGTTCTCGCAGCAGACGTAGACCCGGATGCCAATCTTGGATTGGCTCTGGGCTTTGACGAAGAAACCCTGGACTCGATCGTTCCCATTACAAAGATGAGAAAGCTCATCGAAGAGAGAACAGGCGCCGGAGAGGATAATCAGTTTTATAAGCTGAATCCTAAGGTCAGCGATATACCGGATACCTATTCCAAAGAGGTCAACGGCGTAAAACTTCTCGTTCTGGGAACAGTAGAGACCGGAGGAGGCGGCTGTGTATGTCCCGAGCATGTAATGCTTCGGAGGATCATCAATAACCTGGTCCTTCACAGAGATGACGTGGTGATCATGGATATGGAGGCTGGTCTGGAACATCTGGGCCGGGGAACCACAGAATCCATGGATCAGTTTATCGTAGTGATCGAACCGGGGGCCAGAAGCGTTCAGACCTATAAAAATGTAAAACGTCTGGCGGATGACCTGGGTGTCAAGCAGGTACGGGTGGTTGCCAATAAGGTGAGAAACGCAGAAGATGAAGAATTTGTCAGAAGCCGCATACCGGCAGAGGATCTCCTGGGCTTTATTCACTATAATACAGAAGTTATGGATGCAGATCGTCAGGGAAAGTCCCCTTACGATTTCAGCAATACAGTAAAAGAAGAAATCACACAAATTAAAAACATAATCGATCAGGGATTATGAGATGTTAGGAGGAAAAGACATTGACTTTATTTGAAACAGTATTCAGCGGAAATGACGCTGTCTATGGACTGACAGAAAATGCAATCAACTCTGCAATCGAACAGTATGGCGCTGACAAAGCTGTCAGCTTTCCAAACACAGCATACAGCCTGCCATGTTACTATGCAGTAACCGGCGTTAAGGTTGGTACATTAGGAGAATTAAAGAACGCTCTGGGCGTAGTAAAATCTCTTATGACCAGAGAAAACAGAACACATGACGTATTCATGTCAGGTGTTGCTACAGCTCTCTGTGCTGAGTTTATCGAAGTTTTAAAATACATCGACGGTGCTGCACCATACGAAGAACCATGCTACGGACATCTGGCAGACGCTGTTATCCGTGAACTGGGCGTACCCCTTGTAACAGGTGATATCCCGGGCGTAGCCGTTATTTTAGGCAAGGCTCCTACAACAGAAGACGCAGTTGCACTGGTTAAGAGCTATCAGGCACAGGGTATTCTGGTAACACTGGTTGGAGATGTGATCGATCAGCTGTCTGAAGCAGGTGTGAAAACAGGCGCAAACCTCCGTGTGATCCCCTTAGGAAAAGACGTTACAGCTGTTATCCATGCAGTTTCTGTAGCGATCAGAGCAGCCCTGATCTTCGGTAACATCACACCTGGAGATGCAGGAAGTCTGATGAAATACACTATGGAACGTGTTCCTGCATTCGTAAACGCATTTGCTCCGTTAAATGATGTGATCGTTGCAGCAGGCGCAGGCGCAATCGCTTTAGGCTTCCCTGTAATCACAAACCAGGAAGGTGTCGCAGAAGTTCCGAAGAGCCTGATCTGCCAGCCGGATGTAAGCAAATTCAACGCTACTTCTCTGGAAGCCCGTGACATTAAGATCAAGATCACAAATATTGATATCCCTGTAGCATTCGCTTCCGCGTTTGAAGGCGAGATCATCCGCCGCGGCGACATGCAGGTAGAGTTCGACGGATCCCGTGTAGACTGTGCCGAGCTGGTACAGGCTGTAGATGCTTCCGAGATCGAAGACCATAAGATCACTATCGTTGGTCCTGATGTAGACGAAATGGAACTGGGAAGCAAGAACAGCATTGCATATGTCGTAAAAGTTGCCGGAAAGAACATGCAGTCTGATTTCGAACCTGTTATCGAGCGTAAGTTCCATAACTATATCAACTGTATCGAAGGAGTTTACCATACAGGACAGCGTGATATGCTCCGTATCCGTATCGGAAAAGAAGCATTTAACGCAGGCTTCCGTCTGAAACATATCGGAGAGGTTCTCTATGTTTCTGTTAAGAATGAGTTTGACGCAGTTGTTGATAAATGTGAAGTAACCATCTACACAGATCCTGTAGAATGTACAAGAATCCGTCACGAAGTTGCTATCCCGACTTTTGACAAACGTGACGAGCGTCTGGATACTCTGACAGACGAATCTGTAGACGTATACTACAGCTGTATCCTGTGCCAGGCATTCTCACCATCTCACGTATGCGTGGTAACTCCGGAACGTCTGGGACTTTGCGGAGCTGTTTCATGGCTGGACGCAAAAGCTACCAACCAGCTGGATCCTAACGGACCGTGCCAGGTGATCACAAAAGAGAGACCGATCGATGAGAGAATCGGTGAATACGAAGATGTAAACGAAGCAGTTCAGAAACTGTCTCAGGGTGCTCTTCAGGATGTGTCTCTGTACTCTATCATGGAGAAACCAATGACTTCCTGCGGATGCTTCGAGTGTATCTGTGGTATTGAGCCATTCTCCAATGGTGTTGTTATCACAAACCGTGAGTACGCCGGAATGACTCCTCTTGGAATGACCTTCCCAGAACTGGCTTCCATGACAGGCGGCGGTGTTCAGACACCTGGATTCATGGGACATGGTAAACACTTTATTTCTTCCAAGAAGTTCATGAAAGCTGAAGGCGGTATCGAACGTATCGTATGGATGCCTAAGGAACTGAAAGATACAGTTGCGGAAAGACTGAACAAGACTGCAAAAGAACTGTATGGAATCGACAACTTCACAGATATGGTAGGAGATGAGACCATCGCTACAGATCCTGAAACACTGGTTGCTTTCCTGACAGAGAAAAATCATCCTGCACTGAGCATGGAACCAATGATGTAAGTTTTTATAAGTATGAAAGGAAATGGGAGTTGCCTTACGGGAGGCCTCCCGTTTCCTGTATAAAGGTAAATTGACAAAAAAAGTCCAATTTCCATATACATAGCAGAAAGAATGTAATATTATAAAGTTTTTTTGTATAATATCACAAGGGAAACTTGTCAATATTGCATGTAATGTAGTATAATGTAGGCGGCAAAAAGAGGGCTGCCATTACCTCTTGGCCGTTTATGTGCGACAGACGGTTTCAGAGCATTTTACCGCCTGTTGTTAAGAATAATATGAAGGAGGCTCATAGAAATGCCGTTTAATCAGAAACCACAGAAGTTCAATGCAAGCATTAATACAGTTGAGATTGGATGCGGGGACAAAGCTATCAAATTAGGAGGAGAATGCACGTTTCCTTTCTATACTTTTGACGCTCCTATGGAAAATGCACCAAAGATCGGTGTAGAAGTTTCCGATCTGGGTATCGCTTCCAATATTCCTGGTATCCAGAAGTTTTACGAAGGCGCTACAACAATTGCCGAGATCGCGAAAAAAGCAGAGACAATGGAAGGCGCTGATTTTGTCTGCCTGCGCTTAGAGGGCGGGGATCCTAACGGAGCAGACAAATCCATTGATGAACTGATCGAAGTTGTAAAGGAAGTTGCAGATGCTGTTACCTGTCCTCTGGTAGTAGAAGGCTGCAAGAATGTTGAAAAAGATACAGAACTGCTGCCGAAGGTTGCCGAAGTTCTTCAGGGTAAGAACGCGCTGGTAATGTCTGCAAGAGAAGAAAACTACAAAGCTGTAGGCGCAGCTGCAGGTCTTGCTTACAATCAGAAAGTAGGCGCTGAATCTGCTGTTGATATCAACCTTGCAAAGCAGTTAAACGTTGTTATGACTCAGCTTGGGGTAAAAGCTCAGGATATCGTAATGAACGTTGGTTCTGCAGCAGTTGGTTATGGTTTTGAATACGTTGTTTCCACTATGGACCGTATTAAAGGCGCTGCTTTATCTCAGAACGATAATATGCTTCAGATGCCGATCATCACTGCAGTAGCAGATGAGGCATGGAGTGTAAAGGAAGCTATGGCTACTGAAGAGGATATGCCTGAATGGGGTCCTCTGGAAGAAAGAGGAATCAGCATGGAAGTTCAGACAGCTGCTGCTGTATTAGCATCCGGTTCTGACGCTGTTATCCTGAAACATCCTCAGTCCGTTGCAACTATTTCAAAATTGATTAAAGAATTAATGTAATCGTAAAACAGGAGGATATAAATAAAATGGCATTAACAGGTATTCAAATCTTTAAAATGACACCAAAGAAAAACTGTAAGGAATGCGGCTGCCCTACATGTATGGCTTTTGCTATGAAAGTTGCTCAGGGCGCTCTGGAAATCTCCAAATGTCCGCATATGTCTGACGAAGCTCTGGCTGAACTGTCTGAGGCTACTGCTCCCCCAATGAAAACGATCAAAGTTGGAACTGGCGAAGGAGAATATACTTTAGGCGGTGAGACTGTTTTATTCAGACATGAGAAAACTTTTGTCAGCAAGACAAGATATGCAGTGGCTATCTGCACAGACATGGATGATGCGGCAGTTGACGCTAAGATCGCTGAACTTCAGAAGGTTGATTATGAACGTATCGGTGAGAGAATGCACGTAGAGATGGTTTATGTGAACTATCAGGACGGCGCAGACAAAGACCGCTATGTAGAAATGGTTAAGAAAGCAGCAGCAACAGGAAAAACTCTGATCCTTGGCTGCAAAGATCCGGAAGTGGCAAAAGCTGCTCTGGAAGTATGCAAAGACGGAAAACCAGTATTAAACGGAGCTACAGCAGCAAATTATGCCGCAATGAACGACATTGCAAAAGAAGCAGGCATTGTTCTGGGCGTATCCGGTGCTGACTTAAATGAGATTTATGATACAGTAGCAGCTTTAGAGAAAGCCGGCAACAAGAACCTGGTGATCGATGCTACAGGAGCTTCTGTAAAAGAAGCATATGCAAACGCTGTACAGATCCGCCGCGCTGCACTGAAAGATCAGGACAGAACTTTCGGATATCCTACAATCGTAAATACAGCAGCTATCGCTCATGGAGACAGAAATCTTCAGCAGGCCCTGGCTTCTCTGTTTACTGTGAAATACGGTTCTATCGTTGTTATGGAAACTCTGGATTATGCGGAAGCACTTCCACTGTTCGGTCTGAGACAGAATGTATTTACAGATCCTCAGAAACCAATGAAGGTTGAGCCAGGCATCTACGCATTAAACGGCGCTGATGAGAATTCTCTGTGCCTGACAACTGTAGACTTTGCTCTTACATATTTCGTTGTTTCCGGCGAGCTGGAGCGTTCCGGCGTACCATGCAACCTGATCATCTCTGATGCAGGCGGACTTTCCGTATTAACCGCATGGGCAGCAGGAAAACTGTCCTCTACTTCTGTTGCAACTTACATCAAAGAGAATGTAGAAGACAAAGTAAAATGCAGAAAACTGGTTATCCCTGGTAAAGTTGCTGTATTAAAGGGCGACATCGAAGCAAAACTTCCTGGATGGGAAGTAATCGTTGCTCCTCTGGAAGCAGTACAGTTAGTAAAATTCCTGAAAGATTTAACTGCTTAATGTTTGTGCAGAGAGCTTGTTAAAAGAAAATTTTTTATAAAAGGAGAAACACTATGGCAAAATTTATTACAATTGGTGAAAGACTTTCCACCACTGCACCTGCAGTAAACAAAGCTTTTACAGAGAGAGATCCTGAACCGATCCTGGCTAGAGCAAAACAGCAGCTGGATGCAGGCGCTGTTTACCTGGATGTCAACATCGGACCGGCTGAGAACGACGGCGAAGATTTAATGAAATGGGTTGTAGAACTTCTGCAGTCTAACTTTGACAACGTTCCTCTGGCGCTGGATACATCAAACAAAAAAGCTATCGAGGCAGGTATTTCTGTATACAACAGAGCAAAAGGAAAACCAATCGTTAACTCTGCAGACGCAGCAGGAAGAATCGAATACCTGGATCTGGCAGCTGCTAATGATGCGATCTGCATCGCTCTGTGCAATGGTGAAGGACTGGCTAAAGATAATGATGAGCGTATGATGTACTGCCAGACACTTCTGGAAAGAGGTATGGAGCATGGTATGGATGCGGCTGATATCTGGTTCGATCCTTTATTCCTGGTTGTAAAAGGTATGCAGGAGAAACAGATGGAGATTCTGGAAGCTATCAAGATGTTCAGCGATATGGGTCTGAATTCTACAGGCGGTCTTTCCAACAACTCCAACGGTATGCCAAAACATATCCGTCCGATCATGGACTCTGCAATGGTTGCAATGGCTATGATGCAGGGACTGACTTCTGCTATCGTTAACCCTAACGATAAGAGACTTATGGAGACAATTAAATCCTGTGATGTTCTGAAGAACAACACATTATATGCAGATTCTTATCTGGAACTGTAATCCCCGCGGACAGCGATATTGACGAACGGATCAAGAAGAACATATGAGAAAGGAGCTGCTGCACATTCATGTGCGGCAGTTCCTGTATAATAACAGAGAAAGGCAGAAATTCCTATGTTTAAAGTGACTTTTAAATTCGAGAGCGGCGAGGATGTCACGACCTTTGCCCAGGAAAACGAAAATCTGCTGGAAGTGGCCCGGAAGGTAAACGTAGCTATCGATGCCCCTTGCGGCGGAAATGCTTCCTGTGGAAAGTGCAGAGTAAAAATTCTGGAGGGAAATATTGATTCCCCAAAGACCCGTCATATTTCTGATGAGGAATATAGTGAAGGGTGGAGACTGGCCTGTGTAAGTAAGGTAACAGGAGACGTTGCGGTTCAGGTGCCTGATATTGCCTCAGCTTACCGCAGTCGAATGAAAGTTGCGGATTTAAGTTCCAAAAAGGAAATCGAAATTTTTGAGAATGCAAAAAATGATATAGAAGCAGCAGGAATTGCCTTGACAAACAGCATGGGGATCCTGGATGTGGAAATGAGCGTGCCTACCCTGGATGATACGATGCCGGATAACGAACGGTTTATCCGCGGGATCAAGAGAAAGACAGGGGCGGCAAGGGTACGTCTTCCTTTCCAGGTGTTAAATAAAATTGCCCGGGTTTTCCGTGAATCGGATTTTCAGGTGCGCTGTGTGATCCGTACTTCCGCAAATAAAGAGGATATTTTTGTATATGACGTATATCCGAAAGATGCGGAGGTAGTCATCGGCGGACTGGCAGTGGATATTGGTACCACAACGGTATCAGCGCTGCTGATCAACATGGAGACCGGGGAAATTATCGGTAAAGCATCTGCAGGAAACGGACAGATCCGTTATGGCGCAGATGTGATCAACCGCATTATTGAATCTATGAAACCAGGCGGAAGTAAAAAACTTCAGGATGCGGTGATCAAAGAGACGATCAATCCTATGATTGAGCAGATGTGCAGAGCCAGCGGGTTTAATCCTGACCACATTTACCGCATGTGTGTGGCAGGCAATACGACTATGAACCATCTGCTGACCGGAATGGAAGGCGATCCTATCCGGATGGAACCTTACATTCCCACTTTTTATAAAACAAATTCCCTGTTTGCCTCTGATATCGGCATCCGGATCAACCGGGATGCGCATATTATCGTTGCGCCCAATATCGGAAGCTATGTAGGCGGGGATATTACTGCCGGCGTCCTGGTAAGTATGCTGTGGAACCGGCCGGAATTTTCATTATTTATTGACTTGGGAACCAATGGTGAATTAGTTTTTGGAAACTCTGATTTTATGATGAGCTGCGCATGTTCTGCGGGACCAGCCTTTGAAGGCGGGGATATCAGCTGCGGTATGCGGGCTACTGACGGAGCGATTGAGGCCTGTACCATTGACAAAGAGACAATGGAACCTTCTTACCGGGTGATCGGAGAGGAAGGACAGAAACCTATCGGCCTTTGCGGCTCCGGAATTATTGATGTGATCGCGGAATTATTCCGTACAGGCATCATCAACCCTAAGGGTAAATTTATCCGGGAGGGCAAAAGAGTGCGTCATGACCATTACGGCATGGGCAGCTATGTCCTGGCTTTTGAAGAAGAGGCCGGATCTGTAAAAGACGTGGAAATCAACGAAGTGGATATCGACAACTTTATCCGTGCGAAGGGTGCTATTTTCTCGGCTATCCGTACTATGCTGGCATCCTTGGATTTCGACGTGGAGATGATCGATGATGTCTATGTTGCAGGAGGTATCGGAAGCGGGATCAATATGAGAAATGCTGTGCGGATTGGCATGTTCCCTGATATTCCGCTGGAAAAGTTCCATTATATTGGAAATTCTTCCCTGTCCGGCGCTTACACGATGCTTCTTTCCAGGGAGGCAGAGCGTAAATGTTACGATCTGGCGTCCAACATGACTTATCTGGAACTGTCTGCAGTTCCCACTTATATGGATGAGTTTGTTGCATGCTGTTTTATTCCTCACACAGACACATCCCTGTTTCCAACCTGTTCGCAGGAATAAACGAAAAAAATATCCGAGGTGAAAATATGAATTTTGATTATGCAAAAGACAGCAAAGAACAGCGCCCTTATGAGCATTATCTGGAGGCTTACAAAGATCTGGATCCTGAAGAGATCAGTGAGCGGACTGGATTTCCCTATGATAAGGAAAAGGGTCTGTTTACCGTACATCTGATGGGAACCACTTATCTTGTTTCATTCCCGGATTATGAAATTCATCATGAGGAGGATTCTATAGGAGTCTACCCTCTTGAAGAAGCAATGAATGCGAAAATTCTTATTGTCCGCTATATGGCGGAGAGACATGCGGCGCCTTCTTCCGGTAAGTTTATCACTTATCATGAAGTTCCATGGGGAGAGGTGTATTTCAGACAGTTTCAGGGCAGATGCCTTACACGTCTGGCGTTTTCTTACGGAAACAAGCTGGAAATGTTTCAAAAGATCATGGAACATCTGGGAGCAGAAAAAACATCGGAAGGTGATTGTTCCTATAAACTGGAATTTATGGACGATCTTTTCGTGAAATTCATTCTCTGGGCAGGAGATGACGAATTTCCCCCTTCCTCACAGATTCTGTTTTCCGACAATTTTGCCGCCAGCTTTGCGGCAGAAGATTTAGCAGTGGTGGGAGATATTTCCATCAATATGATGAAAGCATTAGAAAAAAAGCTGTCTTAAAGATCAGACAATGTGAAGTAATAGTAGAGTAGGTATTGCGCGTTAAGTGTCATGGGATGGGAAGTTGTCCATGAACGAAGGTGATCCTGGGATCGTCCACGATGTAATATTGCATCCGCTACTACATTAAAGACTTGAGATTATAAATTCTTCTCTTTGGTGTAGTAACTACTATACCAGAGCATAGGTTTCTTTGCCCGGACCGGGACTGAAAAGAAAGAGAAGATCCTGGTGTGCGGCAGACAGCTACAAGAGGAGGATTTATAACAAATGAAAAACGTAAACAAAGTAAGGATCATGGCATTTGCAGGTGTGATCATCGCTATGAACATCGTACTTGCAAGATTAGTTGCTATTAATATCGGACCGACTTTAAGGATTACTGTCAGTCAGACGCCTGTGTATCTGGCTGGGTTCTGGTTTGGTCCGGTTGTTGGAGGAATCTGCGGATTTCTTGGGGACCTTATCGGAAGCCTGCTTCAGGGATATGCGCCCAATCCGTTGATTTCGGTATCTGCGATCTTAGCCGGCGTGATCCCGGGTCTTTTCCGTCATGTGATGGAGAAAAAGGCGGCGCTGTGGAAAGTAGTAGGGATTCTTATCATTCACGGTATTGTAGGCGCCCTTGGCTTTACCTGTATCGGTCTTCATATGTATTATGGAACACCCTGGTCTGTGCTTTATGCGACCCGTGTAGTGCAGACGATCATGCTTACAGCTGTTAATTCCGTTTTGGTGTTCTTCCTTTATAAGAGCCCCCTTACTTCTTTTGTAAAGAGAAGTATTGCAGAGGGTAAAGGAAAAATAAGACAGGTAAATACCGCAGATAATAAAAGTATAAAGTAGAAAATAATGTGGCGGAAGCCATTTTATTACCGTCAGGCTTATTGCCGGGCGGAGGTGGGATTCCTGGAAACAGGGGCCGGAGGTTACCCCATCCGGCCTTTGTCCCGGAAACCGGATATTCTGCAGCAAAGCTGCAAGACAGTCAGGTGCCTGTCTGACTGTCAGGAATGTCAGACCTGAAATTTCCAGGCGGCAAAATATATAGAAAATGAGAGGCTGTCTGGTTCCAGATGGAAGTTTTTTGCTTCTGTCTGCAAAGAAAAGGAGGTATTTGGTATGGGATTCAAATCAGACATCGAAATCGCACAGGAATGTGTCATGGAGCCAATC
>ERZ1643247.493-NODE-493-length-47561-cov-34.713636_pt1 | contig 47561 bp, 35 predicted proteins | sample MGYA00579264_ERZ1643247 | MGnify/ENA primary metagenome ERZ1643247 (study PRJEB29033, sample SAMEA4952262) | chicken gut metagenome | biome: Broiler Chicken; feature: Gastrointestinal Tract; material: Caecum | place: Ireland | collected 2018 | study: Broiler... | reverse complement strand
TATTATTATACGCTATTTCTCGTCAAAAATCAACCATTTGTTGTGACAGAGCCATCTGCAAAAATTTTGATTCGATCCTCTCTTCAAATCTCTTTTCAAAATCCTCTAATTCATCAAGTATTTTATCCTCTACACTACTAATATATAACTTTAGGCTATACACTATTAAGGACGCCATTACCTTAACTTCTTCAGGAGATTTAGCAAGCACTTCTTTACGATAAATATCTACAACAAGCGTTATAAATTTAACAAATTTTTCTTTTTCTTCCTTCTTCAACTTCGCAAAAGACTCTGGCGCCAATTCATTTAAAAATGATTCATAATCCAATTCATAGAGAACTGACTCGCTCATTTTACTTATAAATTGAACATCAGCTCTATCACCTCTAAGCATATTACAGAATTTATCCGCGAATTTAGAAATTTTATCTTTTAACTTACCCCAAAAATTAGATTTGTTTATATTCTCCGTAGACTTTTCATTGGCTTTGACTTCTTCACAAATTGCTTTATACTGTTTTATATCTTCCTTGGTAAACTTTATTTCAGTAACTTTATCTTTAATTTTAACTATTAGCTTTTTATTATCCTGCGACTTTTTAATAAAGCCCAACATGGTCGCCACTATTTTTTGAATACCATCGCCGGCAAATTCAGTCCAAATATCTTTAAGCTCAATCTTTTGACCTATACTTTTTGCTATGACTAAAATACCTATACCAATAATTGTAAAAATCCCTGCAGTAAGCATATTTAAGCCTCCGTACTTTTGGACTCAAAAACAGTAAAATCTATACTATCATCATTTAATTTTAACCCAATTGATTCAAAATAACTTTTAAGTTCTTTAACCGCATCTTCTACAGCATTTTTCAGCACATCCTTATTAATCTTTTCGTCAACCGTAATTTTTTCTTTTTTTAACTTTGATTCAATTGCCGGCTTTATTTTATCCTTTAAAATGATCGATAACCCACTTTGCTGCCCATTACTATTTACGAAATATTCAGACAGATACTCATATCTAATGCCATCCCTCACTTCAACTTGCCAAGCAGACACATCTAACACAAACAAGTGCATTATTTTTTCGACGCCTATATCTTTGTCCACATTAAAAAGCAATTCACCATTTATCCCATAAGTATCCTTAGTTTTAGGAACGCCCCATGGAACCTTAATTTCAACATCATCTTTACATATCCAATAAATTTCATAAATTTCATCACTTTTATCGCTTTTATTTGTATTGCAATGAAAATTCTCAATATTATCAAATACACCTTTCTTATCACTATAAAATACTTGATACTGCATATTATTATTAACGGTCCCCTCAGGCTCTTCGGAGCTCAAAAGTGCCCCCCTAACCACTGCTTTTGCAACCAAACAATTTATTTCGGGATTGATTGAAATCATTGCAGCCATTTTCTTACCTTCTGAAAGTTTTCCATTCGTCAATCTTTGCAAGAATATGAGCCAAATAACTGCGACACTGTGCTATGTTTTTTTCCGTAGACAACATATTCAACTGAAACATTATATCGCTATAATACTCTGTCACCCGATAATCATTTCGCGGCAGAACCATTATTTCTAAAGTCCTCTGTGCAGCCTTTAATTCAATCATCAATTCATTGACATCTTCTGAATTTTCCGATGACTTGAATATGGCAATACATTTATCCATGCGAGCTATTATCCCTTCACGCATTTGCTTTTGTTCCGCACCGTCAGGTATTGGCAATGGTTCTTTTTTTAAATAATTTTTATTCGCCCAAACTCTCAATTCATCCAAAATTTCCCGTAATTGCAGTTCTATTATATCAGGATTATTGCCCCTGATATAGTTATCGAATGCAAATTTTCTTTTAAATTTTGAAACAAATTTAGGCCCCGCTATATCGGTATTATCTGGGAACTGTTCTAAAATTGAGCATATCTGCGGAAAATATTTATAATATAGAGCCTGCGTAGATACATTATCTTTCAATATACTATTTTGAAGCATCCCCAACAGAGCCCGTTTTTTCATGATTTATTCCTCTAATTTGTTTTCATTAAGATATATTGTATTGCCTTGTCGGTAAGACCGCGACCTCTGCCCGTCACAGTTATAAAGCCAATTTTTATAAGGTAACGCTCATACTCAGACTGATATTTTCGCGGATCAAGGCCAACTCTCGCTGAAAGCACGTCCATGCTTATAGCCCCGCTGGTATCTTCGCTTATAACCTTAAGAATTTCGCGATCCTTTTTTTCAAGGCCCATAGCATCAATACCCTTTTCACTAAAATAATTGAGCGCCGTCTGAAGATCAATATTTGAGGAAGTCCTAACGCCCTCATCGTTATAAAGCGCAGTATTCAATCCCTCAACTATAGCATTCACATATCGTATAGCACCACGGCTTCTAGGCACACAAACGTCAACCGCTTCATCAGTGATCGTAAGCCCTTTTGCAGCTACTTTGTTTTTATAAATACGTTTAAGTTCATCGAAAGAATAATCAACTAGTTGAAACTTCAATCTCAAACACCGATTCTTTATAGTTTCGAGAACTTTATCGTCGTCTGTCGTTGCAGCAATAAATGTAAACTCATCTATCGGTATACGACTGCTATGCCCGTTTACATCAAGCGGAGAAACATATACACGATTATTTAAAAGTGTCAGCAAGCTCGATTGCAATTCGGTAGTCAGCATATGAACCTCGTCAAGCGCAATTACTACCGGTTCATTATCGCGGGCCACACGCATAAAGAAGTTTTGCAAAGCCTTCAGGGACTGCTGGCTGTTCCTGAACTGAGAGCAATCTAACAGTTCAAATGTTACACCCAGTTCTTTAGCAATCAACTCCATAAGAGTAGTCTTTCCTAATCCCGGATTCCCAAAAAGGAGAATATTATCAAGATGCTTTCGTCCCTCATTTTTTGCAATAGCTATTTCCTTTAACAAAACCTTTACTATATGTTGTTGACCTATAAAATCTTTAAGCGACTGAGGTTCAAATGAAGGAACCCCGCCCTCATCTTCATTTCCATCATTATTAAATTTACCTGATTCAATTGCACCCTCAAATACAGGGGGAATAGGCATAGTTCCATTTGGTACTGGTTGATTTGGAGCGCGATTATCTGTTACAGGAGAAGGCCTGTTTACAGGCGCATTATCCCCACTGTCAGGGTCAATTATGCCTTCCATATTAACACCAGCGTTTTGTATTGGCTGCGCCGCAGGCATTGTAGCAACGCCCTCTTCCTTCTTAGGAGCTAGAGTTAAACCACCCTTCATAATATCGGTGAATGACGGAATATCAGAATCGGCGATCAGTCCGAACAATTTTTGCACTCTTCTGTCACTTAATCCATTCTGTCTTACAATCTGTATGTAGCCACTAAAAATATCTCGCCAATAGCTGAGCTTGGCTTTTATAACGATGCTATCCCCGTTTTTTTTGTTATACTGTTCAACAAATAAATCATACAAATCGGTCAACCCTGCAATAACGCCGCCCGTATCCTTCGCCCTAGCAGCGAGAAGAGTTTTTCTATACTGTTCACGAAATTTTTCCTTGAATTCCATTACTGAACCTCCTCTAGAAAGTTATATCATTGCTACTTTTCCACTTCTGCAACAACTCATCTATTGCATCCATGGGAATTGCATTGGCATATCCTTCGGCTACCGTTCCATTGACAGCTACCGTTTTTGACTTATTCATTCCTATACATTCACCGTTTCTATTGAATACAGGCCCACCTGAATCTCCAGGATTTGAAGGTATTGTATACACTAGATTGCCACTATCGTTTTTTGTAAAACGAATATTACCTATGCAAGGCGCAAGCCCCATTCCAAACGCATTCCCTATAACAAGGCAATCGGCCCCGGGTTTTACTTTTGAATAATCTGCTATACGCCTTACACTTCTAAATTCCAGAACTTCTGCCGGTTCAAATTTGCATAATGCAACATCTTTTTTCTTATCTGAAAATAAAACGTTGATTGCATGTTTCTTTTCTTCACCAAGCAAAGACATCTTTAAGTTGTTATGATAGGCACCATTTTGTTCTTCAAATACGACATGATTATTTGTAAGCAGATAACCATTTTTTGAAATAATAAATCCAGTTCCGCTCGAGAAGCTTGTTGCCGCCATAGCCGAAATCTGCACAACGGCCAATTTATTGGACTCAAAAACCTCTGCTCCCCAGCCCTGTTCATCCGCAGTCTCATCTATCAAGCCTGAAAAATCAATATCTCTATTATTATCTATTGCGCCAACAGGTCTCTGCGCCCCTTCTTCTATATTGCCATTAGCAGACTTGTCCTTAGCAGGTAACGTGCGCGCCCCTTGTCTTTCTTGATTCAAAAAAGCAGCAGGCTGCTTTTCCTTATTTTCAATCAATCCAAAGCAGGAACGAACATAATCTGTTATGCCATTATTATATAAATCACGCGAGACAGCCAACCACTTATCAAGAAATACTGCTGTTTTTGCTTTAGCTACAATGCTTATATCGCGCTCGTAATATTTTTGAACAACAATATTAAGTATCATTAAAACGTACTTGCGTGCTAAAAGAGGGTTGTTAAGTTTTATCTGTTCACGTGCATTTACATAATACGCAATTATTTGTTTTTTGATCGTCATTGTTTATTATTCAAAAATTCTAAATATTCTTCGTATGAGACCCCACGATCGTATGCTTCAAATCTCAGCAGCATCTCATGATTAATAGGATTAATATAATTTTTTATTATGCCATTACAATCCGCCTTTGAAATTTTTTCTCCTAACGGTCGTGCAATATCCTTATTTAAAATATTACGTATCTCACGCCGAAGAGGACAGTTAGCGATTTGCTTGATAACCGCCTTTATATCAGCTCCAGAATATTCTTTTAATTCTTCCGCAAGCCATTCAACTGAAACGTCATCCTCACGCGGCAATTGAGTTAGTCCTTGTTCAATAAACTTCCGACGAGCTTTCTCATCCGGTAATGGTACATATATTTGCGTTTCAAACCGCCCCCCTCTTTTCAGCGCCGCATCAAGTTTCCATGGCAAATTAGTCGCTGCAACTATTATCCTCAATTGCCCATCCCTTGTTGTTTTCATAAAACCATCCATGCAAGTCAGCAACGTCGTAAGTATTGACTTCGTATTGCGTGCATCAATGGAGTCTCGGTCGCTACATATACTGTCAATTTCATCAAAAAAAATTATGCATCGATCAAGCTCTGATGCTTGTTTAAAAATATCTCTTATATTTTTTTCAGCAACACCAACAACACTTGCTAAAACCTCACTCGTCTGTACGACGGCAATCTTACAGTTGAGTGCACCAGCCAAACATTTTACTATATGCGTTTTACCTGTTCCCGGCGGACCATAAAGAAGAATTTGACTACCCAGCTGATCACCCCTGAACTTTTTATAAACATCTTTAAATTCAGGACGGAGAGGTGCCACAACATCTACTATAAAAGCATCCTTCACCTCTTGGACGCCTATTATATTTGAAAAATTAAGATTGGGCACCTCATCCGAAAACCACTGCTTTGTTACATAATATGGATCATTTATCTCCATACATACATTCCCTCTGTCTGTTCGCACGGATGCAGCCGGATTTTTTGCAAAACGAACAAGATGCGAAATAACCGCCGTTCCCTGCTTGCGATAAATTTCCTTCAAAGTAGTGCTTACATTAGGTTTCAAACACTCGTCCAACACGATGTGGAGCATATCGGCACCAATATCGCAAACAGAATCAATATCGTTTTCCTTTAACGCATTGTTAAATGCGCTGACTTTTGTATTGAATACCCCAATCATGCTTGCTTCTGCCATAACTTACTCTTACTTCTTCCTGTTTTCTTCTTCAATGAGATCTGCATAATCAATATCGCCGGTCGCATCGTCTGCTGCTGTTATCGGTTTAGCAATAGGCTCGGTTGCCACTTTCCCTTTAATCCTTTCAACCATTGCTGCATATTCAGCCTTAAATTGATCAGAGACCTCATCGTTGGCAGTTCCATCAAGGCGGCTTGCTAAAGTAATCGCTGGCTTTGGAGAAAGTGCCTCTTCCAAAATATCATTCAATTTTGAAATTTCCGTTTCTGGTTTCTGCATGTCCTTGAAAATGCGCTTTATGCTATCGCCTAATTTTTTAAAGTTCGGTGATTCAGCCAAAAGCCCCTTGCAAGCCGCTATCGCAGCCGGTAAAGCCCCCAAATCAGACATTACTTGTGCAGTATAAGCACCTAACTCGATATTGCTTTTTAGAGTAGCTAACTGTTCAGCCAAATTATAAACTCCTATCTTTTGTCTAATAAGCTGTTTTGCCCTTGCATCATCTCCACGAAGCGCCGCACGGTCAATATGTTCATCATATCTTGCCCCAAATTTTTGCAGCTTGCGAACAGATCCGTCTAACGCATCAAGCGCCTCAATAATTTTTGAATCATTATCCTTCTTAAACATTTTAATTTCTCCTTATTTTATATTCTTATATTAAATATTAGTATTTATCGATTCACCTTTTTTTAAACGAACTTTATCATCAGGGATAACATCTTCAGCAACTCTAATAATCGCATTGATTTCATCCTCCGAAGGTAAATTTTTTACAGCACGAACATTCACTTCATGATCTTCTATCCCTTCAAGAGATTCATCAAAAACCACGCTTTGATTAGTTGCATCAAGAGCTTCTGTCGAAAGGTTTTTGAGCATCTTAACGGCAATCATGCGTAATTTTGGCAAATATTTTAAACTATTAGCCGCTACCATCAGTGCATGTTCAGGAATGGAACTCCACACTGCTCTGTAATTGCCAGAAGAAATTTCACCCCAAGCAATCTCTATCGCGGATTTAAAAATATTTATAATCGCTGAAAATTTTCGTATGTTGCGCTCTTTTGTCATTTCTCCAGCTTTTGTTTCAACATTCTTTTTACGCTCTTGATTTAAACGGTATTCATATAACCTTACAATATCTTCGAGCAAAAAAAACTCTACATAAGCTTCACGATCAATAATAGAAATCCTCTCCGGTAATTGATTAATAAGCTCGTTTGCCCTCGCCACGCGAACTCTATGAGAAGTAATAAATTTTGTTTGAGCTTTCAAAACACATCCTCCTTACTCGTGTAGATGAATTATACTTATAATAACAAATTAAATTGATTAATTGGTTAATTGCCCTGCAACATCATTTTTTAAATTCTTTCATTAGTAAAACCACCCCCTCCTACCTAAGTAGCATCGTCAGGATGAACTTGAAATATTTTTTATTATTTGTTACTTTTTAACATTATATATTATAGCATAATGAATCTATTTTTGCAATAGTTATATAAAAATTTTTTTATTTAAAACAATATTTATAGAAGGAGTTTTAGAAAGCTCTTACCACACCCGTATTACCAGCGCACACAAACACGATTCGCTAAGAAATATGATCCGTTATTCTATCTTAAAAGTCAAAGACATATCCGATAAAATTCATAATGATCTTTTGTCCCTTTCCCTGTATAGCATATATCGTACGACAAATAAAGAGCAGATGGAAAACAAAACCGTACACAGATTCTGCTCTTTGAAAAACAAATATTCAAGGACAAGCAAGCAGCAGCTTCCGTACAAACAAATCGCTTGATGAGCTTTACTCTGCTGTTTCACAAATTCTTGCGACATATAAGTTTTACCTTAAACCCCTTCCATAGAATTGCCAAAATCAACTACTTGGCGAAGAATTATAAAATCGACTTGCCGACATATTCTCGCTTATCTAAAAAATACTTGATGTCTATTTATATGAGTAACAAGGGATCAGCCCAAAAATTGGCTGATCCCTTGTTACTCGCAATATTTCTGCCGTGAGATCGATGGCGGCCGTATCTATCGTTTCAACAGGTATCTTCGGTTGCGGTTTGCGCCCTCCGCCACGAGGATATCCTCGGCGGCAAGTTCCTTCAGATAATCGCGCGTCCGCGACTCCTTCAAGCCGATCGCAGAGGCTATTTCCGCGCAGGAAGCCGACGCGCGGTCGGTCAGATATTCTATGATCGAGCGCTTCGCCGCCGCACTTATCGCCGATTTTTTATCGCCGATTTTTCTCTCCTTTGCGGACGCCGTAAGGATCAGCGTAGTCCTTTCCGGTTCGAACGCCTCTTTGATGACCGGCTCCGCCCAGCCCTGCTTTGACCAGACGGAAAAAATATTCGGGATCCCGCTGCCCGCCCTTTCCCCGATGTTGATCAGGTTAAACATCTTCAGCAGCGCGCTGTTGCGCGGGTCGGATATGCCTCCGCTCTTTGCCGCGGCGATCTCGATCCGAAATCCGCCTGGATTGGAAAAGGTGATCTGCTCTTTCCTCTTGATGATAACGACGCCCTGCCGCCCGTAATAGTCGGCGTTCACGAGGCAGTTTGCGAGGGCCTCCCGCAGGGCCTGATGCACGGGCGTATCGTCCACCCGCATGCCCCCTTCCATCGCAAACGGGACCTTGATGTCCTGCGTCAGCCGCCGATAGACGCGGAAATAGAAATCGTACACGTTTCCGCTCCAATCCCCGGAAGAGGAAACGATGCGGTCCGTCCAGCGAAGAGACTCGTCATACTGTTCCTGATAATCCAAGAAATATGCGGGAAATTCCCGCGTGATGCAGTACTCGTTCCCGAACATCAGAAGCCCCGCCGTCGTGGGGTGCTTCTTTCCGTCTCCGCCGATGCCGACCGCGCCGAGCCGCAAGAAAAAGTCCTCGTCGTTCAGCGTTTCCCAGACGTGGTTCGGGCGCGAAAGGTGCATGCGCTTGCGGTAACTGTCGATGCTTTCGGCGTTGAATACCGACAGATCCATCTCCTCCAAGACGAGCATATCCGCCGTCCGGACGGACGCGTCGCGCACCATCGTGCGGTATTCTTCCTGCGTGCAGCGATAATCGCCCTCGCCGTTGCGGCGGTATGTTCCCGTGACGGGGTTTCCGTCTATGTAGATGGGGCGGTAACTTCTGGCGGCGCGAGGAATATCGATGACATGATATTCTTTCCGTCGACGGCCTGAACGTACACGTCCTTGTCCGACAAAATATTGACGCTGACTTTTTTCGGGTTGTTGATGATGTTCCAGAACTCGTTGATCAGCGCCGCGGGGTCTGGCAGCCCGCCGTTTGCGACGCGGAGACTTTTGTCCGCCGCCTCTTCGACGCCGAGCAAAAAAAAGGAACGCCCTTATGCAAGGCGCCCCTCTCTTCTATAAAAATGAAACTATACTTTTACGCAGCGGTGTAATCGCCCTGGCCGCCGAAGGCAGCGCCCCAGACGGAGGCATCGCAGGTGAAGTCTCGGTTGACCTGTTCGTTTGCCACCGCCACAAAGTGCAGCGACAGCGCGTGCGTCTCCCCGTCCGGCCTGGCGACCGTCTGCTTGCCGTTGGCGTCCGTCAGCGTAAACGTCCAGCTCTGCCAGCTCCAGCTGCCCGTTTCCACCAACCCCGCCGTCACAAAGGTGAAGGTGTACGTGCCGTCGGCATTGATATCGAGCAGGAAGTTTTCGGAATCGGACACAAAGCTGAACAGCACTTCCGCGGGCTCTTCCTGTGCGGGCGGGGTGTAATCGCCCTGGCCGCCGAAGGCGGCGCCCCAAACGGAGGCATCGCAGGTGAAGTCTCGGTTGACCTGTTCGTTTGCCACCGCCACAAAGTGCAGCGACAGCGCGTGCGTCTCCCCGTCCGGCCTGGCGACCGTCTGCTTGCCGTTGGCGTCCGTCAGCGTAAACGTCCAGCTCTGCCAGCTCCAGCTGCCCGTTTCCACCAACCCCGCCGTCACAAAGGTGAAGGTGTACGTGCCGTCGGCATTGATGTCGAGCAGGAAGTTTTCAGAATCGGACACAAAGCTGAACAGTACTTCTCCCTGTTCCGGCGTTTCCGGCTCCTCTTCGGAGCCGCCGGGGATCGTCAGATCGTCGGGATCGATCCCCAAGTGGATCAGGTAATCGCGCTCGCTCGCATACATCTGCGCCCCGTCTCCGCCGATCGACGCCTGCCGCACGAACTGGCCGCCGTCTGCAAAACCGAGGGCGAGGTTGATATCGAAGGGAACGAAGGAATCGCCCTCCGCATCCGTTTCCAGCGTATACGAATAGTCGATCGTCTTGATATCCGACGCGTCGTATGCGTGGTACATGACGCAGAACCAAAGGCTTTCGTCGTCATTGTTGATCCAATACCCATAATAGCGCAGCACGCTGCTGCTTTCGATATGCGCCTGCGAGAGGACGACGAACCCGTCTTCATACAGAGTGATCAGTACCCCGTAGTTCCTGCCCGGCGACAATTCCAATTCGTCTGCGGCGAACTGGTAGGCGATCGCCTTGTCCGATACGTCTTCCGCCACATACTGCCCGGCGGAATACGCCATCCAGACCTCGTCGGAAGTCGTGGGCTTTTTGAGCCCGCCCTCTTCCCCGGACATTGTTTGCCCGCAGATATCGCAGACATTGTCGCCGTCGGCATCGACGTGCTGCGTGTGCTCCCTTTCAAAGGCGCCGCCGACGGCAAGGCCCGTGAAGGTGCAGGCGACGGCGACTGCCAAAACGAGGCAGGTTATCACGATCAGGTCCTTCTTTTCAAAGGCGGCGCGATCAGACTTTTCCTGCTTGAAGACGATCGCCAAAACAGAAGCGACGGCCGCCAGCAATAAAAACACAAACGCCAGCACGAAATAGGCGGACAGGCCTGTATCCAATACGTCGCCGGTGAAATAGAAGGCGAGGTAGCTGACCCTCCCTGCGACAAAGCAGAAGAAGGTGACAAGCGCCAAGATAAAGGAGGCGACCGAAAACACCCGGCAATAATCTTTGAAACAGACGATCAGTTCAAACAGCAGGGTGACAAACGCCAGGACGACGATGAGCAGGGGCTGTTCAGACGTTTCAAAGGATACGCCCGTCAAAACGATGAAGAAGATCAGCCCCAGCAGCGTGCAAAGCGCGGCGGAAACCGCAAAACAGAAGCCTTTGCTCTTCCTTTCCAAAAAATGTTTCATCTTTCCCACGCTCCTATTGTTCCTTTTTCTTGTTCACGGAAATGAGATACAACACCACGGATGCGCCCGCTATGACGGTAAACACCACTTCCATCGCCGTTAAAAGCGGCTGCCACCAGGGGGTGACGAATACGACCCGCGAATCTTCGGAAATGCCGTTCACGACGTTGCTGTGGATATAGTTGTACAGGAGCCTGTGGCACGCCTCGCGCGTCGCCGTCAACAGGACGGGATCGCTTTCGATGCTCTCCATCGACAGCGTCTGGTTGACATAGGAACGGGACGAGTCGTCGTATACGCCGTTGTTCATCATCACGCTCACGCCCGCCACGACGGAGGCGTTCCCGTCATACAGGCCTGCCGTAGGCGACCCGAGGTCTGTGATCACGAATGCCGCAGAGCCCCATTCTTCGCGCAGCACGGTGGTCAAGAGGTCGTACTCGGCGCTGGTGGAGAGAAGGCCGATGCGGTTATAAGAGCTCATCAGCCCGCGCGCCTGCCCGTACGTCATGACGCCTTCAAACGCCCGGAGATAGACTTCGCGCAGCGCCTGTTCGTTGGTAAAGGTGGCCACGCCGATGCGGTTCTGCTCCTGGTCGTTGATGACGAAGTGCTTGACCGTCAGCATCATCCCCTTCGCATTGGCAGCTTTTGTCATTTCGGCGAGCATCAGCGAGGTGTGCACGGGGTCTGCGGAGAGGTATTCCGTCGCCCTGCCGCCGTACGGCGAGCGGTGGATGTTGGCGCCGGGCGCATATGTGCAGCCCGCGCCGCAATACAGCCCGTCTTCACCCATGAAATCGCCCTGGCGCTGTACCAGCGACTTGTTGAAGGTAGCCCCGAGCACGGGTTCGGAGGCGTACATGTTCGCATCCAGCGTTCCGTCTACAGCCACCGCCTGTTCGGTGATGCCGTCCGTCATCGTATAGCCGTTCGGGATCGGCGTCTCTTCGCCGGTGACCGGATCGATCTTCATGAACACATAGGGAATATTCAGCCCGATCGGCCCGTCGGCGCTCTTGCTCCCGGGCAGCGTTGCCGAAGGCACGCTCTCGATCTGATAATTCCCGTTCGCGACCAGGCGCGACATTTCAAAGATGGACAGGCTGTCTAATATAGCGTTCCACCCCTCGTCGTCGTACGCTTTGCCGCGCATGACGACGGCGTTGGCAAAGCTGCCCGCTTCCGCAAGGCCGGCATTGACCTCGTCCATCGAACGATAATTCTGATAAACGACTTCTTCTTCGTTTGCACGGCTCGCAGAATCGTTCCATTCGCCGTTCTCATACTTTTTGGTATCGTTCAGCGAAGAGATCATGCGGTCGGATGCCGCCATGGTCAGCGTCTGCGGATACGTCCCCTGCCAGTCGCTCCTGGTCAGGTATGTGATCTTACCGTCCGCCCAATAGTTGATGTCCGCGTCTTCAAATGCGTTGGTAATGTCCGCCCCGGTATAGACGGATGCGGAATATGTTTCGGCGTCGAGCGCGTCCTGCACCCACTGATAGGTGAGCGCCGCGTCGCCGTCGCCGTCAATCCCGTCTTCCGCGGTATAGCCCTTGGCGGCGAGGATATTGTTGAGCGCTTCGTGCGCGCTGCCGCCGACGGAGAAGTAATAGTCGCCGGCATCCATGATATACGTTTCGGCATTGATATAGTCGTAAGAGGCGAGCCACTGCAAATTGACTTCGATCTCGACCTGTTCGCTCTCGCCGGGGACGAGCTCTTCCGTCTTTTCAAACCCTACAAGCTGCACGGCCGCCTTTTCCACCTTGTTCTGCCTGTCGTATTCGGTATACGGAGACTGCGCGTACAGCTGCACGACTTCTTTGCCAGGAACAGAGCCGGTATTGGTCACTTCCACCGTCACCGACGCGGTGTGCGCCTGCTCGTCAAAGACGGGCGTGCCTACCATCTGTTTTGCAAACGTCGTATACGAGAGTCCGTAGCCAAAGGCGTAGACCACCTCGTCGGCATAGTTCCAGCCGCCTTTGCTCGCGTATGTGCCCGCAGACGAGGCGGCGTTCCCCTGCCCGAGCACGCAGTCTTCATACCTCGTCTCATAATAGCGGTAATCGGAATAGATGCCTTCGTTGTACGAGACGTAGTTTTTGGCCTGCGAAGCGCGGATGCGGTTGCCGTTGGTATAGCTGTAATCGCCGAAATTCATCATCACCGGCGAAGACATCGTATCCGCCGCATACGTTTCCACCAGCTTGCCGGAAGGCGAGACCGCGCCGCAGATGACGTCGGCGATGCCGTACGCGCCGCGGTAGCCCGCGTTGCCGAACCGCAGCACGGCGTCGATGCCGTCGTCGGTTTCCAGCTCGGCCGCCTCGATCGGATGGTCGCCGCTCAAAAGCACCGCCACCGTTCCGCCCGTCGCCTTGGCGGCGGCGATCGCTTCCCGCTCTTCCGCCGTGATCTCCAGAGACCCTGCCGGCATATCCGCGCCTTCGCCCGCGACCCTGCCGATCACGACCAGCGCCAGATCGCTGCCCGCCGCCTGCGCGGCGTCCGTGTTGACGGTGAGTCCGTTCAAGGCGAATGCCTCCGACAAGGTGGTGCTGTTGGCGCGCATCTCGCTCGAAATGGCGCCGCCGCCCACCGCCGTCGAGTAAATGAGGTCGTCTTCCCCGAAGATGGTGACCTTTCCGCTCTTGACGGGCAGCGCGCCGTCCTTGTTTTTGAGGAGCACGACGCCTTCATCCGCGATCTCGCGCAGCAGCTGCACTTTTGCCCGGTACATCTCTTCCAAAGAAGCATAGTCGGACGCATAGTACACGCTTTCGCCGCTGCCGCCCTCGACGCGGCTCGTCTCGATGCCCAGCGCATTGTTGACGATCGGCTCATAGGCGCTGATCACATACATCGCCGTAAAGCTGACGACAGCCAAAAAGCAAGAGATGACCGCGATCGGCCGCCAAAGCCGCTTGTTCAAAAACTTCATATGACCCTCCTGTTTGATTTCCCTTTCCGGGATACTTTGCACCCATCATATCAAACAAAAGGCAAAAAAACAATGGGCAATTCGTAACCCGTCTGAACGGTCTACAAATTGCCCATGCGCTTCGTAAACGGTCGTTTTCGATACGCAGCCCGAAAAACGAGCATCCGCCGCCGCTTTGGCCCTTCCCTCTTTTAATCGGCAAACGGGAACACGAATTGCAGGTAAAACAAGCCCTGCTCGGCGTCCACGCGCATCGTTCCCCCGTACCTTGCGGCGATCAGGCGCATACTGCGCATGCCGAAGCCGTGATAGCGCTTGTCCTCTTTGTCGCTGACGGGCAGCCCGTCTTTCAATTTCAGCTCCCCTTCAAAATAGTTTTCCGCCCGCACGAACATCATCTGCCCCACGTCTTTGACCGACAGGCGGATAAACCGCTTTTCGGCATCCAGCTTCTTTTCATGTTCGATCGCGTTTTCGAGCGCGTTCCCGAACAGCGAATAGATATCGGAATCGGCAAAGCGGCTCAAATAACGGCTCTTGACCATCGCCGAAAACTGGATGCCCGCGTTGGAACATTCCAAAAATTTTTCCGCCAGGATGATATCCAGCGCCGCGTTGCCCGTCTGCGCATAAGATTCGTAGGCGGCGATGCTCGCCTCCAGTTCGGAAAGAACCGCAGGATCCGCGCTCGCCTTCTCTTTGAGCAGGCGGATCTGATGCTTTAAGTCGTGGCATTTCACGTCTAAATAGTCGACGCCGGCGCGGAAGGCCTGAAACTGCCTCTTTTCCTGTTCCAATACATATTCCATGCGCGAATTTTCTTTTTCCAGCTCTTTGCGGCGGAATATATCCGATTCCAGGTAGAGGATGAAGATGCCGCAGATGACGCCGTACCCCGCCAATGCAAGTTCGCCCCATACGGAAAGCGTCTGCACCGTGGCGGAAACAAATACGTGCAGCACGATCGTACTGAGCAGGAGCAGCACGCTGACCCCGATGGTGTCGCTCCGCTTGAGCTGAAAATCTTCGGTGTTGTGCAGCTTGCGGATCAAAAACACGTAAAACAGGCCGAAAAACACCAGCAGCAGGGCGGCATATATGCAGGCGATGGCCGCCGTCGGGAATATATCCAGATAAAAACGTTCAATAAACCCGCACACTTCGGCAAAGATGTGCTGGATGGCGTACGCCCCTATGCAGCAATACATCGCTGCCTGAAAATCTATGCGGAAACAGATGAGGCAGGAGAAGACGACGCAAAAAAACAGCAGCGTATAGCGCAGCAGCCCGACCAGCTCACCGTACGGGAAGGCAAAGGTATGGTACGGGATGACGAGCGGCGAACAGGCGATAGAAACGCCGAAACAGACGAGAAGGCAGGCGGGCGCCCGCAAGAAAAACCACTTTCTCCTGCCGAAGGGAAACACAAACAATATCGCCAGCAGCAGAAGTTCCGTCAAAAACTTGACGGCAACATACGAGGTGTGATCCATAATAACTTACAAGGTATCTCCGAAATACGATAAAACGCTCATAGTGAACTGCTTTTTCTTTGCACGGCTGACGGGAAGCCGATCCTCGCCGACAAGAACGGTATCGCCGACGATCGCCTTCACGTATTTCAGGTGTACGAGATAGCAGCTATTGCAGCGGACGAACCGATCCTTCGGCAGCTTTTCTTCCAAAGCCTTCAGCGTCCCGGTCGCGGCCAGCGTCCCTTCGTCCGTCACATACAGCAGCCGATGATCCCTGACCTCGATATAGCGGACGCTGTCCAGCGGGATCACCTTGATCCCTTCCGCAAGATGCACGACGAGCTCTTCTCCGCCCTCTCGCCTGTGCCCGCGCATGACCTTATCGAGCAAGGTATAAAAGCTGTAATAGGAAACGGGTTTGATCAGAAAGGCGACGGCCGAGACGTCGTACCCGCGGGCGGCATACTGCGACATGTTGGTGACGAACACCAGCGCCACGTTCGCATCCATCTGCCGCAGCTTTTTTGCCGCCTCCATGCCGTCGATATACGGCATCTGGATATCCATCAATACCAGATCGTAGATCGGTTTATACCCCGTCAAAAATTCGACGGCGTCTTCAAATTCGATCACGCGCATCTGTTCGCCGCGCTCTTTTTCATAGCGCTGCAAAAATTCTTTGATCCGCGCCCGCTCCCTCTTTTCGTCTTCGACTACTGCGATCACAAACATACCGCGCTTCTCCCTGTCCGTAAATATAATCAACCGGAAAGCGATCCCGCCGCCCCCGCTTCGGCAAAAACTTGCCCCTCGGCAAAATATACTATTATTATACCATAAATCTTCGCTTTGTCAATCCCCGATTTTGGGGGAGTCTGCCCTCTACATACCGTTCCCGCTGCATTGCCCTCCTCTGCCCGCTGTTCACCATCCCTGCCATACTCATCCCCTTGCGCAACATCCACCTCCCCCGTCGAACTGCTGCGGCGGCAAAGCGCTAGGCCGAGCAGTCAAAGAAATACATATTTCAAATGTTTATCATCGCACCCGTTTTGGCCGCATAATACACTTTTATATACAAAGAAAATGGCTATTCGCTTAGCTTGTTTTTTAGAATATTATTGTTAATATATACTATTTTATCTTGCCTCTTTGTGCAGTTTACACAAAATATGTCTGTTCCGAAAAAAATTTTTTGCTTCTATTGACAAGACGAATATCTCGTGTTATACTAAAAGCACGAATAAACATTCAGGAGGTTTGCTCATGTTAGAAGTCAAAAACCTCCAGCGGTCGTACAAGATGCGTGGACGCACTGTAGATGCGCTGAAAAATTTTAACTTTACATTCCCCGACCGAGGCATGATCTTCATATTAGGCCGCAGCGGCTGCGGAAAAAGCACGCTTCTACATCTTTTGGCGGGCATCGACAGGCCCACTTCCGGCAGCATCCTCTACAATGGAAAAGATATTACATCATTGCATGAAAGCGAACTGTGCCGCTACCGCAGAGAGACGGTCGGGCTCATCTTTCAGCAGAAAAACTTATTCTCCGACCTGTCCGTGCGGCGCAACCTGCTGTTCGCCAGCGGCGAAACGGACGCCTGCAATGCCGTCGCCGAGCGCCTGGGCCTGAAAGATATGCTGTTCCGCAATGTTGGCGAACTTTCGGGCGGACAAGCGCAGCGCGTAGCTATCGGCCGCACCCTGCTGCAAGACTGCCGCATCATCCTCGCCGACGAGCCCACGGGGAACTTAGACGAAAAGACGGGCAAAGAGATCTTTACCCTGCTGCGAGAACTGGCACAGCAGAAGCTGGTCATCGTAGTCACACACGACAGAGAGAGCGCCGAACGGTATGCCGATACCATCATCCGCATGCGCTCGGGCGAGATAGCAGAGGTCAAACAGATACCGCAAGAGCGGCAAACACAAATGCAGATACCCAACGGAGGCGCGGGCGAACGAAAAGATCACCTGCGCCCCTTTCCATATGTGGGCAAAATCTGCTTTGCCGCCATCTGGAACGGCAGGCGCAAGTGGCAGGCGGTGCTGGCAGTGCTGCTGGCGGCGCTGGCGGCGGTGCTGTTCGGCATCACGCTTTTATACCGCACGGCGGACCCCGCCCAAAGCCTCGGCAGTTTTTTGCAGCAAAACAGCGAGCTGTACCCGCGGTTCGAGCTCAACTTTTCATATTCGGAGACCTGCGATTCGCCGGAAGAGGCCGCCGCGCTTTTGGATGAGAGCGGCGCCGAATACATGCTGTACAACGGCAGCTACTTTTTCGGCATGACGCGAGAAACGGTGGAACACTTCGGCTTTACCGCCGTCACCGAGCTGCTGCCGCTGGACGACAACTGCTTTTACCTCGACGCGGAAGAGGGCGAAAAGCTGTTTGCAGAAAGCTCGTACAACGGCTATTGGTACGACCCCACCCTGCTCGACGACTATATGCAGCCGAGCTATTGGGAAACCCATGCGCTGGAATCGTTTACCGTGCAAGACTGCGTGGTCATCGACGGCGTAGAGGTGCCGCTGGAAAGCTGCGGCAAACGCATAGACGAGCTGGTCGGCTGCGAATTCCGCCTGTATTCAAAATATTTGTCCGACTATAGCGATACTTTTCAGCAGCAGATCGATATGGGCAGCATCTATATAGAAGAAGCCGACCTCTGGGTCTATATAGGCGTACGAACTTACCCGCTGCACGGCTTTACCAACGAACGAGAGCTGGAAGCTGCGAAGGCGCGGGTGCCCTCCTTGACGCTGGCGGGCATCGTAGAGACGCCGCGCCTGCAAAAGCGCACCAGCGACTACGGGCTGCAGATGCAGGATTTCCGCCTGAAGGGCATGATCGTGACGGCAAAAAATTTTGCCCATTTTGACGAAACGACGAAGTATAAGGCCATCGTTGAAACGGACAGCGCAGACCCCGCGGCGCTCTTGCGCAGCTTCGGGCTCGGCTACGCGGCCGGGCAATACTCTCCGGAAAACCCTTACGAAGATCCGCCCCTCGTATTGCTGGAAGAGGGGCATATTTACGGGTCTTCTCGCTATTTTATCGACTACTCGTCGCAGAGCCTGTTCGGCGGAACGCTGGAAGACGCGCCGACGGGCGTCGTCGACAGCTTCGTCTTATATACGCAGCGGAGCCAACTGACGATGCTCATCACGGGGTTCATCGGCGTCGTCGCCGCGGCCGTCTTTATCATATTGACCTTCCAAGTCGCCCACAGCGGCTTTAGCGAGCACAAAGAAGACTTTGCCCTGATGCGCGCCTTGGGCGTGCCCCGCACCAAGATCGTGCTGTACAGCTTTGCCGCCATCGCCATCTTCCTCGCCGTCGCGCTCGTGCTATGCCTTTTGACCGTTTCCGTCATCTATGCCTGCACGCACATCCTGCGCATCCCCAACGAAAACACGACCGCCATCAGCCTGTTCCAAGAAAAGCCCGTGTACGATGACTCTTTACCGATGACGAGCTGGCGCGCGGTGGAGGTGCTGTTCCTGACGCCGGGGCTGATTTTCGGATGCATCGCCTTTGCCCTCGTCTGCGCCCTGCCCATGTTCGTCACCGCCGTGCGTTCCGGCATCCGCGGCAAGATCGCCGATAACCTGCGGAGGGAATTATGAGTTTACAACTGCGAAGCCTTACCAAAGTATACCGCACCAAGGGCGAAACCGTCGTCGCCGTCAACGGCGTCAGCCTCTCCCTGCCCGAGCACGGGTTCGTCATCATCCTCGGCCGCAGCGGCTGCGGCAAGACCACCCTACTCAACCTGCTCGGCAAAATGGATATGCCCACCGGCGGCATGGCGCTCTATAACGGCAGATCGATCTATTCCATGCCCGAATATAACCAAAAGGTCGGGTTTGTGTTCCAAGAGATCCACCTCTTCCCCTTTATGAGCGCAAAGCGCAACATCGAGCTGGCGCAAGACTACGCCGGCGTACACGCCCGCCCCGCGGAAGACTACCTGCGGCTGGTGGGGATGGAAGAGTTTGCCGCGCAGAAGGTGCGCCTGCTTTCGGGCGGGGAACAGCAGCGCGTGGCGGTGGCGCGCATGCTCGCCGCCGAACCGCAGATCGTTCTGGCAGACGAGCCGACGGGCGCGCTGGACGAGGACAACGCCGAAACGGTGTTCCGCATCTTACAGGAAGTTGCCAAGACGCGCCTCGTCATCGCCGTCACCCACGACGCAGACAGCGCCGCGCACTATGCCGACCTGCTGCTGCACATGACCGACGGCAAGCTGACCGTCATGCGCGATCCTCTTTCTGCATCCGAACCCGAAACGCCCGCCGCCTTTGCGGGCGCGGCAAACGAAAAAGCCGACAACGCCGAAGTGCGGGCCACCTCTTTGAGCGGCACTGAAACGGGCGCCGCCTCTGCGGGCGCGGCGGACGGACAAGCAAACGCGGCAAGCGCGGGCGCCGCCTCTGCGGGCGGCGACGCGCAGGCGAGCGGGCGGCATGGGAAAACCGCCAAAGCTGCGGCGAACAGGCGCCTTCCTAACAAAAAACAAAAAAGCCCCTCGCACTTTGTGCAGAACCTGCAGATGGCGCGGGCGATCGCTTCCCGTTCCAAATTAAAGAGCATATTGTATGTGCTGATGCTCGCCCTGCTGCTGACGGCGCTGCTCGCCGCCGCCACCGTGCTCTACACCGATACCGCCAACGTCACATGGCACCGCTTCAAAGACAACAACCAGCAATGGATACAGATCTATTGCAGCGAACGCAATTATGCCGACAACTCTTCCTTTTTACAGATGAAGGAAGAGGCGGTGAACTATATCAACGACCACACGAAGAGCTTTTATTCCGGCTGTTTTGTCGGGAATTCGCAGCGCGAAGACCTCGGCGTCGCCTTCCGCATGAGCGAGCTGCCCTTCTCCTATACAGAGGGAGGCGCGGGCGAAGCAGTCCTCATCGACACCTATGCCGCTTACCACGGGATCGGCGTAGGAGACGTGATCGAGGTCATTTCCGTCAAAAATCAGCACCAGCAGGAGATCACCACTTACGCCACGGTCACAGGGATCGTAAATACGTCTGCCCTGCCCGCCGCCGAGGCAAAGATGTTTCCGTCTATCATCTGCTCAATGGAATATATGCAGACGCAGGGCTGGTCTTTGATGAATAACCTGACGCCCGTCAACGCGACCATCTGCGCCGACGGCCTCTCGCATTGGGAATTTTCTCGCCTGATCGGGATGGGTTCTTATGTGCGCTATATGGAAGAAAGCGCAGAGGGGCTTGAAGTCGCCACGGAGATCGAGCAGAATTGTTCCGATTTTATCGGCAGCTTTTCCGAACTGCGCGGCATGCTGTTGGGCGTTTCGGGGGCTATGCTGCTCGTCATCATCATCTTCAGCGTCTACTTCGTCCGCGGGCATATCGAAACCAATCAGCGCATGCTGGCGATCTTGCAGGTGCTGGGGGCAAAGCAGAAAGACTTTGTGGCCATGTTCCTCCTGCAGTTTGGCTGTATGCTCCTCATTGCGCTGCTCATAGCCGCTTGCGCCATGGCGTTTATCTTCCCGCAGCTGCCGGAACTCCTGATCCCGAATATCGCCGAAAATGTGAACGGGATCGTATACTTTTTCGTCAATATATATTATATCCCCGCCCTCCTCTGCCCGCTGCTTACCCTTCCCGCCACGCTCATCCCCTTGCGCAACATCCACCGCAAAGCCCCCGTCGATCTGCTGCGCAGGTAGGCGCATTAAAAAATCTGTAACACAAAGAAAATTCCGTTGGAGCACAAAGATAACTCAGCCGGAACGCAAAGATAACTCAGCTGAAACGCGCCGCCCTTGCTCTTTTCAGAAGCAGGGGCTTTTCCCTTTTATCACGATTTGTAAGAACTTCCGCCCTTCTGCTGTGGCAGGTCGGCCTTTTTCGGGCAAAAGCATGCGCCGCTTTAGTCCCTTACCGTCAAAAGGAAACTTAGCGTTTTTCCATCAATAACGGAAGGATAAAAACTTTCAAACAATTTTCAATTTAAGATTGATTTTCGCACTAAAGTGCCTTATAATGGATATAAGCTTAAGTATACGTGCGTGTGTATATAAATCGCGCATATCGGCAGAAATGCACAAATTTACGCGCACATTTTAATACACATATACACGTTATATATGCCGATTTAATATTTTACACCAAAGGAGAAACGCCTATGTTTGCCAGGCGGTTTGCTGCTGCTTTTTGCCTCTTTTTCTGCCTTGTTTTGCTCGCTGTGCCGGCGGGATGCGGCGGATGCAGCCATCGTATGGCGGTGGTGCATGATGACATTTCTCACTATATGGTGTGCGTGGAATGCGGCGAAAGTTCCGCCCCGCAGTCTCATACCCTGCTGCGCGTGCAGCTGACGGAAACATCTTGCACGGAGACGGGCGTCGCTCTGCTGCAATGCGCCTGCGGCTACAGCGAGACGGAAGAGACGCCGCCGTCGGGACATGATTTTGGTATTTGGCTTCCGGGCGAGGACGGCGCACACATGCGTGTTTGTTCTATTTGCGATGAAATAGAGATAGAAGAACACGCCTTTTCGGATGGTTTTTGCGGCGTTTGCGGGGCAAAACAGGCAGCAGATGATCCGCAACCAGACCCCGGCGAAGGCGGCGAACACGTCCATACTTACGGCGAATGGGTCACCCTCACGCCCGCCTCTTGCAACGTGGCGGGCAGGCGCATCCGCTACTGCTCCGGCTGCGGAACTTTACAGTCGGAAAGCATCCCTGCACTTACGCACGACTTTGGGGAATGGGAAGCGGAAGAACCTTCTTCCTGCGAGCTGCCGCTGATCGAACATCGCACCTGTTCCATCTGCGGCGAAACGGAGACGCGCTATCAGCCGCGCGACGGGCACGCGTTCGGGGAATGGACAACGGTGCAATCCGCAGCTTGCGAACAAGAAGGCATTGAAATACGCGTTTGCGCGTTTTGTGGCGCAGAAGAACGGCACGTAATTGCGGCTTTGGAGCACAAATTCGGCGAATGGGAAGTGATCCAGCCAGCCTCCTGCGATATGGCGGGCGTCATGCGGCGAGTCTGCTCTGCTTGCGGAAAAATTGAGACCGCCCCTATCCCCGCTTTGGAAACACATAGTTTTGGCGAATGGGAAATTTCTATTCCCGCTTCTTGCGGAAAAAACGGTGCTGAAACGCGCGTCTGCGTGAATTGTAACAAAAAAGAAAGCCGCTCTGTTGCTGCGCTGGAGCACAAATTCGGCGACTGGGCGATTTCCATTCCCGCTACCTGTGAGCAAAACGGAGAAGAAACGCGCATTTGCGCGCTTTGTAATAAAAAAGAGAGCCGCTCTGTTGCCGCGCTGGAGCACAAATTCGGCGAATGGACGACTTCCATTCCCGCTTCTTGCGAACAAAACGGGGAAGAAACACGCGTCTGCGCGCTTTGTAACAAAAAAGAAAGCCGTGCCTTCGCGGCGACGGGGCATCTTTTTGGCGATTGGGCGAACGATAACCTTTCCCATTCCCGCACTTGCACAATTTGCGGCAAAGCGGAGACGGGCGCGCACGCCATGGAGAGCCGCGAGCTCATCCCCGCCACGGCGGAGAATTCGGGCATCCGTATGCACAGCTGCGCTATTTGCGGCTACTACACCGCCGAGCGCGTTCCCGCTGCGGGGCATAGCTTTGGGGAATGGGAAATTTTTGTCGCCGCCGGCTGCGAGGCGAGCGGCATCCAAATGCGTACTTGCAGCGAGTGCGGCAAAACGGAGCAAAAATTGATCCCCTCTTGGGGGCACGATTACGGCGACTGGAAAACGTCTACCGCCGCAACTTGTGAAGCGGCGGGCATTGAAGTGCGTTCTTGTAAAAATTGCGGGAAAGAAGAGAGCCGCGCCGTCGCCGCCGCGGGGCACGCATTCGGAGAATGGGCGAGCGCCATGACCGCTTCTTGCGAGACACCCGGCGCCGAGACGCGGGCCTGCCTTACCTGCGGCAAGCAGGAGATCCGCATCACTGCCGCCCGCGGGCACAGCTTTGGCGACTGGGAAGAGATAACTGCCCCTACATGTAATATGACGGGCCTTGAACTGCGGCGCTGCTCGTGCGGAGCAGCCGAAATGCGCGAAATTTCCGCCCTGCTGCACGACTACGGCGAGGTGTGGCTCTATGACGAAACGAGCCATTGCCGCGCCTGTATCCGCTGCGGGGAGCAGCTTTCGGAAGGCGAGCACGTGTTTGCCTATGAGACGATCGCGGAGGCAACGGAAGAGGCGGACGGACAAAGGCTGGCAAAATGCCTGATCTGCGGGGCTGAATTTATGCAGGATATTCCTAAGATTGAACACGACTTCGGCGCTTGGCAGCAGGTGACAGAGCCGCGCTGCGATATGGAAGGTTTAGAGCAGCGGATATGCGCAAACTGCGGCAAAATAGAAGAGCGCACTCTTCCCAAAACGGAACATGATTTTCAATATTTTGAACAGCAGCCGACCGCCACGGAAGACGGCTTTCAACGCTGGACTTGCGAGATTTGCAGCTACGTACAGGAAATTTTGCTACCTTCTTTGGGGTAAGGCTTGGATACAGGATAAGTGCGTATTATTAAAGCCTCAAACAGGAAGCGTTTATATTTTGATGCGCGCCGCGCAAGACCCGTTCGACTCGCATTTTACAGGGCTCCCGAAAATCGCAGCGCAGCGAGATTTTTGGGAAGAGGAGCGGCAGGCGCTGCGGGCAAAGCGGCAAACATAGCGCGCCGATTAGCCTTGGCGCCTTGACGCGACGAGCTCAGGGTGACAAGGGGGGAGCGGCCGCACTGCGCTCAGGTTGAGCGAAGAGGGGCTCCCAAAATGGAAGAAGCGGAATAACAAAAAGCCGCTCTTTTTGTTAAAAAGGAGTATACAGAGCAAAAACGAACAACGCTTCAAAACAAATTTTTTACTGTTGCGCTGAAATTAGAGAAGAAGGCAAGCCCGGCGGGCTTGCCTTGTTTGATCCTCTTTTATTTTTGAAAAAGACGCAGGGCATTGCCCTACGTCCTTTTGGATGGGATATATCACGCCCCACGCGAGGGGAATGATATCACGCAGATCTTCGCTCCGTGCCCATAAAGCAGGCGACGATGCAGAGGAGGCACGCTGCAGCCGTCAGAATGAACAGAGTAACGACGGAATCGAAGTTGCCGCCCGAATAGACGACGTTATTGATGCGGTCCATGATGACCGCCGCCCCGCCGTTAAACAAGATGCCGAGCGCCACGAACGAGCACGCCGCGGGCAGCAGCGCCCAGAAGCGGAATTTGTGAAAGAAGGGCGCCACGGCGAGCACGGCTGCAAGCACCACCACGACGATCATATCCGCGCCGAAATTGGTGTTGTTCAGGAGCGGCCCGCCGCTCGAACCCATGATGAGCGCCACGACGAGCAGCACCGCCGCCGCCAGCTCCAAGTAAAACCCTACGCCTTTATCTTTGATCTTCATCCAGCTCATACCGCGTTTTCTCCTTCTTAAAATATTGTACCCAAATGTACATGCCGATGCCTGCCGCCGTCAGCACGCCGAGGCCGATCTGGATCCCTAAGATGGCGTTCTGCCACCAGGCGTTGGTCGTGGTGAAGGTCTGCCCGCTGGTCAGGCCGTTCATCATCGAAGTGCGCGAATACGTCCACAGGATGCGGTGCGCGCTCTCCTGCAGCTTTTCGACCAGCTCTCCGCTCGTGGAGCGGTTGCGCAGCACCAGCTGCAAGATCTCGGTAGCGCGGTCGTTGCCGCCGAAGATGTTGGTGCCGTTCATCAGCGCGTCTAAGGTGACGGAATATTCGCCTGCCTGGATATAGTCGGTCATCAGGTAGCCTTCATACCCCCATTCGCCGCGCAGCAGTTCGTACTGGGTGACGGGTTCCGCCGCCATGTAGATGCAGCCGATGCGGTTGTACGAGGTCATGATGGCGAGGCCTCCCTCCGACGTGAGGCCGCCCTCATAGGCGCGCAGATAGATCTCGCGGATGGCCTGCTCGTTGGAGAAGGTCGAAATGCCCTGCCTGCCGTTTTCCTGGTCGTTGAGGAAGAAGTGCTTGAAGTTGTTGGCAAGCCCCTTGGCGCCCATCGCCTCTTCCATATTTTTACCGACGTAATACGAGATGATGGCGTCTTCCGAGAAATATTCGGCGTTGCGGCCGCTGTACGGCGAGCGGTGTGTGCCCGCGCCGGGGCCGTGCATGCTGTGTACGCCCGCATACAGCGCGTCTTCGGCGTAGAAGTCGCCGTGCTTATACTGCATTTCGTGGCTCCAGGTGGCAGCCATCAGGGTGTTGGAGGCATAGCCGGTAGAGATGCCCTTATCGCCGAAGAGGTAGTTGAGGCTGACGCCTTCCGAACCTTCGGAAGTGACGGTAGCGGGCTTGCTGACGCTGTTGACGGGATCCTGCCCGTAGTACTCGTTGACGATCAGCGCCAGATCTTCCAAAGACAGCTGCTGCACGAGGGTGGTCCAGCGCGGGTCGTCGAACTCCGCCTCCCACATATCTGCAAGCGACAGGGTCTTGGGCTGTTCATAGGTGACCTGATCGAGAGGCTTCGTTCCCTTAGCGATGTCCTCTTTCGAGGTGTCGAGCGCCGCCTTCACAGTGTCATTGGCGGTGAGCACCACCTTCTGCGGGAAGGTGCCCTGCCAGTCGCTGCGGGAAAGGTAGGTGACGACGGGCGTATCGTAATAATAGTTGACGTCGGCAAAGTCGTACAGGTTGTGCACTTCCGCCTCGGTGTACTGCGACACGAGGTAAGAAGTATCGTCGTGTTCCGCCAGTTCGTACGTCTGCACGCATTGGATGTCTCCCGCGGCGGGTGCGCCGAACGGGTCGACCATGCCGGTGAAGCCGCGCGCCGCGAGCACGTTGTTGAGGGCGTCGTGCGCGTCGTCGCCGACGGCGAAATAGTAGGTGCCGGCATCGAGGATGTAACCGCCCTCGCCCTCGTGGGCGTTGACGTCGTAACTTGCCATGAGGTACCTGTCAAAGGTGATCTCGCTGGTTTCGCTGGCGCCGGGCTCCAGGATATCCGTCTTATCGTAGGCGATCAGCTGAATGGCGGATTTTTCAACGCCGCCCTCGTAGTAGGGCAGCTGCACGTACAGCTCTACCGGCACTTTGCCCGCCGCATCGCCCGTGTTGGTGGTGGTGACGGTGGCGGTGAAGGTATCGCTCGCCTCGTCGTAGACGACGGAATCGAGCGTCTGCTCAAAGGTGGTATACGAAAGGCCGTAGCCGAAGGGATAGACCACTTCGTCGGCGTAGTTCCAGCTGCCGCCCTGCGAGGCGTACACGCCCGCCGAACCGCTCGCGTTGCCCGTACCCATGACGGCGTCGGCATAGCGCGTTTCATAGTACTTATAGCCGACGTAGATACCCTCCGCGTACACCACATAGCGCTGCTCGTGCGGGGCAAGTTCCGCCTTGTTGGTATACATCATGTCGTCGCCGCCGTAGTTCTGCATGGATGCGGAAGAATCTACATCCGCCGCATAGGTATCGACCAGCCTGCCCGAGGGGTTTGCCTCGCCCGTGAGCACGTTGACCACGCCGGGCAGCCCGTAATAACCGGGGTTGGCGATCCACAGGCAGGCGTCAACATTATAGTCTTCCAAGTCGCCCAATTCCAGGGGATACACGCTGTTGATGAGCACGATGATCTTGTCGAACTGACCGCAGTCATCGATCATCTGCAAGAGGTCGCGCTCGGAAGGGTGCAGCGCCAGCTGGCTGACGCCCTCGCTGTCGTTACGGGACATATCCGTTCCCTCGCCGCCCCAGCGGGAGAGGGTAACGATGGCGGCGTCATTATGCTGCGCAAAGCTGTTACGGAGCTCCGCCGTGTAGAAGCCGATCTTCTCTTCGCCGATATCCGCCGTCGTATCGCCCGCCTTCACGCGCTGGGTAGAGCTGGAGGCATAGGCGTTGTACAGCGTGTCGTTGATGGTAAAGCCCGCGTCGTTGAACGCCTTTTTCATGTTGATCTCGCGGGCGGGGTCCGCCGAGCCGCCGCCGTTGGAATTGCGATAGCGGATATCCGCGCTCGCCCTGCCGAACAGGGTCACGTTGCGCTCGTCTTCCGCCAAGGGCAGCGCGCCGTTGTTCATCAAGAGCACAGAGCCCTCTTCCAGCTGCTGCGTGGCGTACTCCATCTCGTCCGCGATGAGTTTGGCGAGGTTCTCGTCGGAAAGCTCGCCGTAGCTGCTTTCAAACCGCGTTTCCCCTTCGCCCGAAGGGGTGGTGGCGGAGCTGATACCCAAAAAGTTGTTGATACCGCCCGCGTTGGCGTTCGCCACGATACCCCCGAAGATGGAGACGACGAACAGGAGCATCAACAGGGCGGTAACGCCGCGCCAGATGCTGCTTTTGATTGTCGATTTCATGCTTTGATCTCCGTTATTGTTGAATTGTTAACGCAAGACTCCGTACAAAGAATTGACCGAAAGAGACTCGGACAGCTGCAAATCTGCCTGCAAAATCACCTCTTTGCCGATGATGTCGGCGTTGAGCGCCGCCGTCAATTCGGCAGAGAAGGCCGCCTTTTCCGTCATACCGTCTGCGCTTTCAACGGCGGTAACGTCGGCGATCTTGATGGTCGTCTCGTTCAAAACGTCGTCTTCGCTGACCACTTCGTACGTGCCGTACAGGGTATAGATGCCAAAGAAGGTCGGGTTGAACGAGCTGCCGTCGGAAGAATACAGCGTATTCTGCACCGCATTGGCGGTAAAAGTGTTGTCGGTATAGACGCTCAAAGAAGTGTTATAGGTAGAAACCAGGTATCCCTGTTCGATCGTACTGTAGCTTGCGATGCTGTTGCAATAAATACCTTTCAGCTCGGCGCCGCCGCCCGAGCAACCCACACACAGCAGCGAGACCGCTGCCACCGCGGCGAGCACAAACGCGAGCGCCGCTTTTTTGATTTTTGCCATAGAAAAATCCCTCCAAAATCGTTTTTTGCCGAACTTCTTCGGCACCACTATTCTACCCCCAAACGCAGTTTTTTGCAATAGAGTTGCGATGAACGGCAGAAAAACTGCGATGGGCGGCAGGTTGATAAGGAGGTTTTGTTATCAACGGCAGAAAAAGTATTATGAACGGCGTCTGCTGCGGCGCTGCCCTCCCGTTACAGCGAGAGCGTCAGGCTCATATCGAAGGGAAGCTCAGACAGCTGCGAGTCACTCGTCAAGATGACCTCTCTGCCGATGATGTTGGTATCGACGATCTCTTTTGCTTCGGCGGGCAGGTCGGCATAGGCATATTCGGCATCCGTCAAAACAATTTTGTCGACGCTGGTGATCTTGATCGTCTTTTCGTTCAAAATATCATCTTCATTCACCACTTCAAACGAGCCGGTCGCGCTGTAAAAAGCGGTATAGGCGGGGCTGTATGTCGAGCCGTCGGAAGAATACATCGAAAGTACCGCGCCAAAGCCGGAATAGGTGTTGTCGGTATACGACGTAAAGCCGCCGAAAATATTTTGGGTCAACCAGCCTTGCTCGATGGTCGAGGGGGTGCAGGTCAGATAGCGATATACGCCGTCTACCTCTTTGCCGCCGCCCGAGCAACCCACACACAGCAGCGAGACCGCTGCCACCGCGGCGAGCACAAAGGCGAGCGCCGCTTTTTTGACTTTTACCATAGAAAAATCCCTCCCAAAACTGTTATTTTGCCGAACCTGTTCGGCTGCCTCTATCGTACCCCCAAACGGGGCAAATTGCAATAGGGATGCTACGAGCGGCATGATTTTTGCCATGGGCAGCAAAACGGCGGCATCTCTGCCGCCATGGAATGCAAAATTTGTGTCATGAATGGGAAAGGGGCACGGCTCACGAAAATCTCGGCGAGCTGACGCCTGCGATTTTCCGTGATTTGAAGAAAACCCCGCTGTCTGCGCCTTTGGTACAGAGCAGCCGGAGTTTTCCTCGGCGCAGCATATTTTCAGGGCACACCTTTATCAAAATGCCGCGCCTTCACCTTTCCTGCGAAAGCCTTGCGGCAAATTGGGTGCGCGGGCGCAAAAGCATGGTTTTGCTTGCGCGAGAATTGATTCCAATCGTCCTCAATTCTACACTTTACATTTTACATTCTACATTTCGCTCTCCAGTGGGCTCGGTATGATCGCCGTCAGGGTGAAGATATCCCCATCCGCCGAAACGTTCAACTGCCCGCCGTACTTTTTGGCGATTAGCCGCATGCTCTTCAGCCCGAAGCCGTGTTCGGCGGCGTCTTTTTTGCAGGTGGCAGGCAAGCCGTCTGTCATGCGCAGGGTACCGGAAAAATAATTGTCGCAGCGGATGGCGAGCATCCCCTGCTTTTTGCTGCATTGCAGGGAAATGACCCGCTTTTCTGCCTCGGCAAGGGCGGAGACAGCCTCGATGGCGTTGCCCGTGCAGTTATCGAAAAAGGAGACGACGTCCATCGGCTGCATGAACGAGAGCGCCTCGCCTTCGACAAGGTAGGTGAATTTGATGCCGTTTTGCTCGCAGTAGATGCTGCGCTCGGTGAGCAGCACGTCTAAATAGGTGTTGCCCGTTTTGGCGGTCTTGTCGTAGGCGTCGATCTGCACCTCTGCCTCGCGCAGGGGCGCGGCGATGTTTTGATCCGCCATCTTGCGCAGAGAGCCGATCATACCCTTCAGGTCGTGATACTTCATGTTCAGCGCGTCGATATTCGCCTTTGAAAAGGCAAACTGCTCTTGCTGCTTTTTGTTCAGCTGCGAAATGGTCTCCATCTCGTGCCGCTGGCGGTTGATGGTGAACACGTCGAAATTGATGAGCAGCACCAAAACGCAACACAAAATGAGCAAACCCTTCACCATGACGATGATGTCCGCCCCTAAATCATAATAGGTAATAAACACCGACAGCTCGATATTGAAATAAATGGCGACCAACAAGATCGCCGACGTAGGGATCAGCAGCTTTGTAAAGCGGACGTGCAGCTCTGTTTCGCCAAAGTGTTTGTAGCGCAGCAGCAGATACAGCGCCAAATACACGACGATGCCGATCGCAAAATATAAAAGGCTGTACGCCGCGCCGTACGGCTCGATGCGGATGCCCGCATCGATGGTGATCGCCCCGATGCTGTCGAAGATCAATTTGACGACGCTGAACACCATGACGCCGTTTTCGCTGTAAAAGACAGCGCTGCTGAGCGAACAGCGGTTGCACAGCAGCATCGAGAGCACGATCAAAACAAATTGGACGAGGTACGCGGCGATCAAAATGGGGATATTGGCCAAATGTGACGCCCACGGCCATAAAAAGAAAGCGACCGCACAGCATACGACCACGCATGCCGCCGCCCGCAGCAAAAAAAAGGAACGCCGCTGCTTTCCGCGGCCGACGACCAGCGCGCCCAGCAGCGCGCCGAAGATAAACGGGATCGAAAACAAAAAACGCCCCCATAGGGTCGAATAGTCGGTCTCCCACAAATAATATTCCATCAATCATTCCCCCTGCCGTCGATGCCGGCGACGTATGCCGAAAGCTGACTTAAAAAGCTCTCTTTTTTTCCGCGGCTGACGGGGATCTGCGCGCCGTTTACGAGCACCTTTCCTCCCTGCATCCCCGCAACGTACTGCAAATTGACCAGGCAGTAGCGGTTGCACAGCGCAAAGGGCGCCCCCTCGAGGTGGCTCTGCACCTCTTTCAGCGTGCCGTTCATCGTAAGGTCTCCGTCTTTGGTGTGGAAGACCAGCGAGCGGCCGAACACTTCGACATAATAGATGTCTGTAAACTCGACAAAGCGCGTGCCCTGCCCTACGGGGGAGACGGCGAGCTTTTGCGTATGAAAGCGGCGCACATACCTGAGCGCCTTGACAAAGCGCAGCTCGAAGCTGTAATAATCGACGGGTTTGACCATAAAGTCGAGGGCGCTGACCTCGTAACCCTTGATCGCCATCTGTGCAAGGCGAGTCAAAAAAATGATGGCGACGTTTTGGTTGACCTTGCGGATCTTGGCGGCGGCAGTCATGCCGTCCACCTCTTGCATTTCGATATCCATAAAGATGATATCGATGTGGCGGGGAAAACGCTGCAAAAGCTCTTTGCCGTCGCGGTAGACATACAATTTATACGCCTCCTGCCCCTGCCCGATTTTTTGATAGTACTGAGCGATATAGGCGGCGACCTGATCGGTGATCTCGGGCTCGTCGTCTACCAATGCGATGCGTATCATTTGGTTCCCATCCTTTGCCTGATCAAAGCATGCCGCAAGCTGCCCGTCAAAGCCAAATCACCTTCTGCGGCGAGATCATTATACCATATCTGCCGCAGAAGCGCAATCGGCGATGTCATGAACTGCAGTTTTTTTGCTTTGAACAGCAAAAATCCGCCCCGCCTGCATTCTCTCTCTTGTCCGCAGCCAAAAAGGCAAGCCCGGCGGGCTTGCCTTCTGTTGTTTTGGGGGATAGCTTCATTCCGTGCGCATCGTGAAAGTCATTCCGTACGCATCATGTTGGCGAGGAAGGAGACGGCGAGCGTCAGCACGAACAGCACCGCGCAGCCGATGAATTCGGCGGAGAGCGAAGTGACGTCGATGCCGACGAAGGCGTCTACCAAGTAATCAAACACGCCCAGCACGAAGGAGCCGACGGCGATCAAACTGCCGACAAACGATACCGCCGCATAATAGCGCATTTTGCCGAGAAAGAACAGCACAATGCCAACGGCGGCGACGGTTGCCGCGACCGCGAACGCGAGCCAAGACATATACCGCGAGCCGTGGTACCCTGCAACGTACACGATGGCGGTGACGGCGTTCAGCAGCACCAGCGCCAGAGCCAGATAAAAAACTGCGGGTTTCCCCTTTACAGAGATACTCATGATCGTTTACTCCTCCTCTTTTCCTTTGACCATTTTGCGGATGATGAAGAACGACCCGACGGCGATGCCAACGGCGAGCACACAGTCGACGGCGATCAGGGCGATCTCCCACGGCGGCATGACGGGCACGACCTTCGCGTTGGCGCTGATGTTGTTCATGACCAGCGAATTGGCTACGTTATACAAAATATTATGGCAGGCGCGGCGCAGGTCGTTCATGACGGTGGCGCTCTTTTCGCAGCCGGGGATCTCGTAGGTGCCGGCGGAAGCGTGATACAGGTCTAGCCCTGCATGGACAGACGTCCTGCCGTTGTAATCTTCTTCGGAAGACGTGGTGTGGTCGGTGACGACGTGGCCGACAAAGCCCCATTCACCTCGCAGCACCTCGGTGAGCAGGGCATAATTGCCGCCGCACCAGGTGGTGCCGATCCTGTTCTTTGCGGTCATGATGGCGCGGGCGCCGCCGTCGCGGACAGCCATTTCAAACGGGCGCAGATAGATCTCGCGGATGGTCTGTTCGGTGGCAAAGGTCGCCGCGGCTTCGCGGTTGAGTTCCTGATCGTTGACGGCGAAGTGTTTGGCGTAGCAGTACAGGCCCTTTTCGTTGGTCACTTCTACAAACACGGCCGCGAACACGCCCGACTGGAAGCTGTCTTCGGAATAATACTCGAAGTTACGGCCGGAGAAGGGAGTGCGGTGCATATTGGTGGACGGGCAATAGACGCCGGGCACCTTGGTGAGGATGGCATCGTTGCTGAAATACCAGGCGAACCGGCGCTGCAGTTCGATATTCCAGGTAGACGAGAATACCATGGGGATGGGATAGCCGAAGCAGCCTGCGCCGCCGATGAGCGAAGAAGACACGCCTGCGGGGCCGTCTTTTTCGGCGGTGGCGGGTTTGCCGATCGACTCGATGGGGATGGTGGCGAAGCCGCCCGCCGCAACGAGGTTCATCATCTCTTCGGGAGCCATCTGGTCGAGCAGCAGTTCCCAGTACTCGCTGTCATACGCGACGCCGATGAGAGACGCCAGCGTCAGGCCGTTGTCCGCGTTGAAGGTGGGCATCACGGCGTTCGGGTCTTCGGGCACTTCGTCCGGCTTCAGATCCTCGACAAGCTGTGCGCTCGCCTCGATGGAATGGTCTTCGCCGCCGAGCGGTTCGGGCCAGGTACCTACCCAGTCGCTGCGGGTGAGGTAGGTGAAGGAATCGTCGTAGTACTTCCAGGTGGAATCGGCGAATTGATTGACGATCTTTTCGCCGTCTTCGCCGTAGCTGTACGTCTCGTCGTCGAACTTCTCCTGCGTGTAGACGGCGGTCAGCTCGCCGTTGCCGGCGGCGGTCATGCCGTCCTCTTTGCCGTAGCCCTGGGCGGCGAGGATGTTGTTGAGGGCGTCGTGGCTGTCGCTGCCGACGGCGAAGTAGTAATCGCCCGCATCGACGACGTAGGTGCCGGCGCCGTATGCGTCATACACGCGCATATATTCTTTGGGGATGGAAAGCTCCACCACTTCCGACTTGCCCGGCTCGAGGAGGTCCGTCTTGCCGAAGGCGACCAGTTCCGCGGCAGATTTTTCGATGGCGTACTGCTTATCGTAATCGGTGTACGGAGACTGCATGTAGATCTCTACCACCTCTTTGCCCGCCGTATCGCCCGTGTTAGTGACCTTGACGGAGACGGAGAGGGCGTTGTCGCCCGCGTCCAGCGCGAAGTCGGAATACTCGAACTGCGTATACGAGAGGCCGAAGCCGAAGGGATAGATGACCGTCTCTTCATAGTCGTAATCGCCGGCGTTGCCCGTGCCCATCACTTTGTCGGCATAGCGGGTCTCGTAATACTTGTAGCCGATGTAGATGTTTTCCGCGTAGTTGTAATAGTACTTTCTCGCCTCTTCGTTGACGTTCGAGAAGGAGAAATCGCCGAAGTTGACCATGGCGGGGGCGGAGAAATTGTCGTATACATAGGTGTCTACCAGCCTGCCCGAAGGGTTGTATTCGCCGCGCAGCAGTTTGGGGATGGCGCGCAGGCCCTGTTGGCCGCCCGCACCCACCCAGAGGATGGATACGTTTTTATCCAGCAGCGGGCCGCACTCCATGGGGTTCATGGTGTTGAGCAGGACGACGACTTTATCGAAGTTTTCCAATGCCGCGCCGATGAGGGCCATCTCGTTGTCGCCGAATTCCAGCATGGTCTTATCGGGGTTTTCGACGGTGGAAGTCCTGACGTCGTTGCCTTCCTGGCCCATGCGGCCGATGAAGACGATGGCGGCGTCGTTATATTCTTCCCACGAATCGTACTCGGCGGCGGTGTACGCGGAGAGCGGTGCCTCGCCGACGTAGTTGCTGCCCTCGCCCGCAGTGCTCTTGCCCGCGCCTTCGAGGTAGAAATCGAGCATGACGGGGTTGACGGTGAAGCCCGCGTCTTCAAACACTTCCTGCATGGGCGGTTTCAGCGTGGTATCGATGGCCGCCGAGCCGCCGCCGCTGATGTAGAAGGCGCCGTCTGCACTGGCAGAGCCGAGCAGCGTGACGCGCTTTGCGTCTTTGAGGGGCAGGTTCTTGTTCTGCAGCAACACGCTGCCCTCCGCCTGTACCTGCTCGGCGAACACCGTTTCGTCCGCCTGCAGTTCTTCCAAACTGTCGTAATCGGGCTTATAGTAGACGCTGTTGACGGAATCTTCTTCGTTGTCTACCACCTTATACGATTCCTGCCCCAGATAGATTGTGATGACCTGCGCGTTCTGCAGCAGCATGGTCGTCGCCAAAACGGCCACTAAGATCAGAATGCCGAACACCTGCAAGATCGCCGTAAGTCCGGCATGTTTTTTGAATATCTGCATGTTCTCCCTCCGTTTATTCGTCCACCGTGTAGGTCACCACGCGGTTCTGCAGGCCCTTGGAATACGCCTCGTAATAGAGGGTATACGTCTTGGTCTCTTCATCGTAGGTGGTCTTGAAGTCGTACCACACCTTTTCGCCGTTTTCATCGATCCAGTAAGCGCTGGTGGTGAACTGCGGGAAGCCCTCCGACGTGGGGATCTGGCCGCGGAAGTTGCCCTTGGAAGGGTCGTCGCCGCGGAACACGCAGTAGTCGAGGCGGTAATAGGTGCTGCCGTCGGCGGCAGTGCCGATGTAGTTGGCGGGATAATGGTCTTTTTCGTCTTCAAACTCGAACGAATAGACGTTGGTCTCCTCGTCGTAGGTGTAGGTGCCCATGCGGTCGGGCACGCCCGCCTTGTTGGTGACCGACTTGCAGGTGCCGTCTTCGTAGCAATACAGGATGCAGTCGTGGCGGTTGGTGCCGTTCCAGCCGTGGCCGGTGAAGGTGGGCGGCAGCGGCGGCAGGCCGACGCCGTCGTATTCGGCGGCAAATGCTTCGTCTTTACAGGTCAGCGTGACCTTGGCATTGCCCTGGCCGCCGCCGAGGTTGAGGCTGTATTTGACGGTAAATTCTTCCGTCGCGGTATCGTAGCGCGCATAGGCGAAAGATTCCTGCGCGTCGTTGAAGTACAGTTTGTAGCCCTTGTTCTCCACGAACACCCAGTGTCCGCTCATGCTGAGGGTGGGCATCTCCGCTACATGCAGAGAAAGGCTCTCGTCTTTGTTCCCGTAGACGGTGACGTGGTAGTTGACGCCGTCGTCGAACACGCCGCCGCCCTCAAAGACAAACTCGTGATCGCCTGTAGGCCCCGGTTCATCTTTTATCTTGCCGTCGCAGCCCGCGACCAGCGCCAGCGGCATGCAGAGCATCAGGATCGCCAGCAATACGCCGAGCAATTTTCGCATTCCATTCATTTTTGATGGTTTCCTCCGGTTTTTTGTTCTTCATGAAGATGGCCACATTGTAACCCTAAAACCAAAAACCGTCAAGGAGGGTTTGCGTAAATGGCACAAAATCTTTCGAAAAGGGCTCTCCCCGCTGCCGGGAAGAGCCCTTTTCCTGAATTTTCCGTCTGTGATTGCCGCCGCTTTGCGCGGGCGCCTGCATTATTTTTGCTGCCGCTTGGCGCGGGCGTCGGCCTCGGCGGCGTCGAACACGCACAGCAGGCGGAACCTGTCTCCTTCGTGCAGCGCCTGCATGGCGCCGCCGTATTTTTGGGCGATGAAGCGGATGCTTTTGAGCCCGAAGCCGTGCTCCGCCTTGTCTTGCTTGCTGGTCGCGGGCAGCCCGTCTTTGCCGCTTTCTAGCCTGCCGCTGAAATAGTTTTCCACCGCCACGGTGACAAGCGCGTCTTTGCGGGAGACGTTGACGGAAATGCGCCGCTCCCCTTCCGGCTCGGCAAGTTCCGCCTCGATGGCGTTGTCTACGGCGTTGCCGAACAGCACCGAAAGGTCGGCGGGCGCCATAAAGGCGAGGGCGGCGCCGTCGGCGATGCAGCTGAATTCAATGCCCTTTTCTTTGCACCGCATGCTCTTTTCGCTGAGCAGGATATCAATGACCTCGTTGCCCGTCTTGATCTTGGTATCGTAGAACATGATGGCGTTTTCCAGCTCGGTGATGTACGATTCGCGCTCGGCATTGTCGCTGATGCCGCGCAACACAGCGATCTCGTGCTTCAAATCGTGACATTTACGGTTGATGAGGTCGATATTCTGCTTATACGTTTCGTACTGCCATTCGCCCTTTTGCAGCATCTGCTCCATCCTGCGCTTTTCCGCGTCCGTCTTTGCGCGCAGAAAGGCGCTGTAAAAGAGCACCAGCAGCAGGCAGTCGTACAGCAGGATGAAGATGCCCAACAGATAGTTATACTCGTCGGTATAATAGATCCAGTAGCTGAACAGACTGACCATGATGAGCATAATAAAGGTAAAGGCAAGCGAAAACCGATAGTCGCAGGCGACATCGGGGCTGCGCTTCAGCCGCCGTACCAAAAACAGGTACAGGCACGCCATGACTGCGGCGATGGTCAGCAGCGAAAACAGGCGGTACCCCAGCCCCTCGTTGCTGCCGCCGAAGAGGAGATGGCGGAAAAAGAGGTTGAAATGGAAGGTGACGTTCTGTCCCAGATACGCCGCCGCGCACAGCGCCAGCAGGCGGATGAAGGAGACGCGGAAACAGAGCATCATCACCAGCACCGAACAGAAAAAGACGATCACGAACCCGAAGTTCATGATGCCGCCCACGGAGAGGAAGGGTATTTTTGTGAACAGCCCGTACTCCCGCCAGGGCATGAAGGGGCTGCTCTCTTTGCAGAAAATAAAGATGAACGCCGCCACCGCCAAAAGGCGGAGCGGGAAATGGCTGCGCTTGGGCAGATGCCGGCAAAGCAGCAGCTCGAAGGCGACCAGCACCACGCAAAAATTCTGCAAAAAGGAAAGCAGCGCGATCGATACCTGTTCCATGGGAACCCCCTTCAGCACATATACTGTGCCAGCAGCTTCAAAAATTCTTCCTTCTTTTTGCGGCTGATCTTGATGACGCCGTCACCCACGACCACGTCGCCGCCCGCAAACGAGCGGACCTTGCGCATATTGACCAAAAAGCTGGCGCTGCAGGGGGCAAAGCCGTATTTTTCCAGCTGCTCGCGCGCGCTCTTCATACTGCTCCACACTTCCACCCGCTCTGCTCCCAAATGGTAGATGAGCTTGTGGTTGACGACCTCTACATAGTCGATATCGGAGACGAACAGCCTGCGCTTGCCGCCGTGCGAAGAGACGACGATGGTATCCTTCGCCCGCTTGGACGCAGTTTCAACCGCCCGACGGAATTTATAGGCGAAGGTCTCGTACGTCATGGGCTTGACCACGAAGTCGAGCGCGCGCACGCCGTAGCCCGCCACGGCATACTGCGCCATGTGGGTGACGAAGACGATGACGCAGCCGTCATCCCGCTTGCGGATCTCTTCCGCCGTCTTCATCCCGTCCAGATTTTTCATCTCGATGTCTAAAAACAGGATGTCGGGAAATTCGTTGAGCGCCAGCACATCGAACCCGTCGCCGTACGCCTCTTTGATGAACTGCACGCCGTTTTCGCGCTCGTACCGCTCGGCATACCCCAGCATCCGCTCGCACATCTGCGGCTCGTCGTCTATAAAAGCAACCCGAAGCATATCGCCCTCCGATCAAATGGAAAATACCGTATCCGCGCCGCATCAATCCCGCGGCGCCGGGTAAACATTTTACTGCGCCGCCGTTTGGCACGGCGCCCGCGCCGACCTTGCTCTTCCGGCACGGCGCCGGCTTTGCCCCGCCTTTTCGGCGCGGCATACTATTATTATACCATAAATCTTCGCTTTGTCAATCCCCGATTTTTGCGGTACCTTTGTCCTTTTTCTTTCGTAAGGGGGGCATTTTCAGCGGGCGGCGGCCTTGCCCTGTTCTGCGGGGCGCGGTTTGGGCGGGCGCTTTTGCGCCGCGCGGCGGACGGAATATTTGCGGCGGGTGGCGGCGCCGCCGCGCAGGTGCCGCTCGGCGAGGTTTTTATCCAGCACTTTGCGCACCTCTTCGCACAGCGCGCCGTCGATCTCTGCCAGGCGCTCGGTGATGTCTTTATGCACGGTGGACTTGCTGACCCCGAAGTGCGCCGCGCAGGCGCGGACGGTGGCGCCCGTTTCCAAAATGTATTCGGCGCATTGGCGCGCCCGCCGCTGCATGTATTCCCACATAGAAGTTCCCCCTGTCCTGTTTTTTGGTTCATTCTATGTCGAACTTGGGCGGTTTATGAATATTCTGCCCCCGCAAAAACCGCACAAGACGCCAAAAAGGCAAGCCGCTCGGGCTTGCCTTTTGGTTTGTATTTTGTTGTGCGCTCCTCGCCCTCTTCCCAATACAAGCGGACGCGGGAGCATTTTTCCGGAACATTCCAAACGGGAACACCCCGGCGCGGGAACATTTGCGGCGGAAATTTTACCGCAATTTCCAAATCGAAAATTTTACCGCCATTCCCAAACCGAAATTTTTATTTGAGGAATGCCTCGAAGGCGCTCTTCATCTTCTCGTAAGCCTTGGCGGCGGCCTCTTCGTCTTTGGCGCGCACGGAGTAGTAGATCTTCAGCTTGGGCTCGGTGCCGCTGGGGCGCACGCAGATGAAGCTGCCGTTTTCCAGCTCGTAATAGACGGCGTTGGTGGTGGGGATATCGATGGGCTGCTCGCTGCCGTCTGCAAGGCGGCGCACGGGCTTGGAATAATCGCGCACGGCGACGACGTTATAGATATCGAACTTCTCCACCGGTTTGACTTTCAGCGAATCGACGAGGGCATTCATCTCCTTCATCGCGTTCAAGCCGTCGAACTTGATGCTGACGTTTTTATCCAGCACATAGCCGTACTTGGCGTAGATCTCCATCAGCCTGCCGTACACAGACTGCTTTTTATAGGTGTAGTAGCAGACCATCTCGGCGCAGAGCATGGAGGCGACGACGGCGTCTTTGTCACGGCTGCCTTCGGTGCCGCGCAGATAGCCGCAGCTCTCTTCAAACCCGAAGATAAAGGTATGCTCGCCGCTTGCTTCGTATTCTTTGATCTTTTCGCCGATGAACTTGAAGCCGACGGGCACATCGACCAGCTGCACGCCGAAATCTTCGCAGATGGGGCGCGCCATGCCGGTGGTGACGAAGCTCTTGACCACGACGCCGTTTGCGGGCAGCTGATGCTCTTCGCGCAGGCGGGTGAGGATATAGTCCAGCAGCAGGATGCCCACCTGATTGCCGGAAAGGGCCACGAACTCGCCCTTGTCATTTTTAATGGCCACACCCAAACGGTCGGAATCGGGGTCGGTGCCGAACACGACGTCGGCATCGATCTTCTGCGCCAGGGCGATGCCCATGGAGAGCGTCTCCTTAAATTCGGGGTTGGGCACCTCGACGGTGGAAAATTCGGTATCCTTTTTGACCTGTTCGGGGACGACGGTCACGTTGATCTTCAGCTTTTTGAGGATGGTGGTGACGGGGATATAGCCGCTGCCGTGCACGGGGGTGTACACGAGCTTCAAATCTTTCCCCACCGCCTTGACCGCCTTGGGAGAGAGGGTCAGCTTGGAGATCTTTTTATAATAGCTCTTGTCGACGGAGTCGGGCACAGGCTTGATGTAGCCGTTGCTCTCCCCTTTGACGGCGAAGTAGTCGGCGATCTTTTCGATATAGCCGACGACGATGGCGGTAGCTTCCGGCGACATCTGGGCGCCGTCTTCACCGTATACCTTGTAGCCGTTGTACTCCTTGGGGTTGTGGCTGGCGGTGATCATGATGCCGGCGACGGTCTCCAGCTTGCGCACCGAATAGGAGAGCATGGGCACGGGATGCACGTCGTCGAACAGATAGGCGACGATGCCGTTTGCCGCCAGCACTTCCGCCGCGGCGCGGGCGAACTCATCGGATTTGCGGCGGGTATCATAGGAGATGACGACGCCGCGGCGCATTGCCTCTTCGCCCAAAGACTTGATGTACTCCGCCAGGCCCTGGGTAGCACGGCGCACGGTGTACACGTTCATCATGTTGGTGCCGTAGCCGATGATGCCGCGCATGCCGGCGGTGCCGAATTCGAGCTCGGCGCCGAAGCGGTACTCGATCGCCTTCTGATCTGCGGCGATGGCGGCAAGTTCCGCCCGCCCCTCTTCGTTGAGCGCGGGGTTTTCGCACCACGCCTTGTAGATCGACTGATAATCCATCATTTTAGACCTCCGACTGTTTCAAAAAACAATTTTCATATATTCTATCACGCGCGCACGCGGCGCGCAGCGAATTCTCTCCAGAACTTCAAATATAAGCTGCCCCGGCAAGGCGGGCGCGGGCTTCCCGCAGCCGCCCCGTTCGGAGAAAGTACGCCCCGGGTGCGCTTCCCGCACGGGGAGCGCCGTTCCCGAAGCGGACGGCGGCTCATGCGGCCGCCGATAAGCGGGCGCTCACAGCTCGAAATCGTCGTAAAAATTTTCGCTGGTGCGCTCTTTGGGGCGGACGATGTTATCTTCGCCCAAAAAGTACTTCTTATGCGTATCGTCGTAATAGCTGACGAACTGGATGCAGGTCATTATCAGGTACGACATGGGGATGGTGATCAGCAGCCCCGCGCCGAACGTCGCCACCGCGAACAGCACGTTGACGCACATGATGAGCAGCACCGTCACCAGATAGGTGGAGAACAGGCTGCCGAACCGCTGCGCCTTGCAGGAAAACGCCTTTTTGAGCGCGTCGCGCAGGCGCATCTTGTCGGCGACGATGGCGGGCACCACGTCGTTGAAGATGGTCAGCTTGAGCGCCTGCGCCGCCAGCAGCAAGGTGGCGGACACCATCAGCGCCGCCGCCGATGCGATGAGCTCTACCGAGATGATGTTGATGAGGATGAGGAACACCCCGTAGCAGAGGAAGATGGAGCACACGTCGTACACGAAGGTGACGGGTACATATACGATCTGCCACAGTGCCGACTTAGACAGATTGCCGATGCAGGTGACCATGAAGGGCGTCTTGGCGTAGCTGGAGAGCCTGTTGTCGATCAGGCACCCGAAGGTGAAGTTGCCGATGCCGTCTAAAAAGCGGGAGATGAGCAGGATGGCCAAAAGCCCCAGCGCGAACAGCACGATGCTGGGCGTGTTGCGCTGCAGATAGGCGACCAGTTCGCCCATCGATACCTGGAAGGAATCGGCAAAGGTGCTCAAAAAGGCGGTGTCGCCCGAGGTGAGCGCCTTGACGAAGTCGCCCAAAAGCTGTACCAGCTCTGCCATCGGCCGGCTGTTGAGCAGGGTGACGATGGGCGCGTACAGGAACGCCATGCTCAGCGCAAAGGTGATCACCCATACGGCCGCCTTGTATAAAAGCAGCTTGTAGTTGAGCGCAAAGTTGTCGATCGTCAGATGAAAAGCGTTCTTGAAGATCAAAGCGCGTCACTCCTTGGTTCAGAATTTTTTGCGAAGGTCGGCGCGCTCTTCACCGGTGAGGTCGAAGTAGGCGACGAACATGAGCGTGCAATAGTATAAAAACAGGATATCGACGATGATGAACACCGCCACGAACACGGGGACGTATACGTTGATCAGATCGCTCAGCGCCGCCGCCGCCAGCACCAGGATCACCCCCGCCAGCGCCGGCAGGAATACCGACAGGAACAGCCCCCCGCGCCGCTCGTTGACCAGGCGGTTGGAATAGGAGAGCGCCTCCAAGGCGCCGTAGCCGTTGACCTGCATGCAGGGCAGCCACAACAGCAATACCGTCGCCGCCCAGCACATGAGCGCCACCATGGCGAAAAAGATGACCAGCGACATGAACAGCCGCACCCCGCCCGTGAACAGCGACACCGCCGCATAGATCATGCCGGACGTCAGCACCGACCACGCTTCGAACACCGCCAAAAAGATGACGGAGACGAGCAGCGTCGTCAAAAAGTTATAGTTGAAGCGGCCGAACACCCCTTTCAGAGAGCGGGTGCCGATGCGCATATGCTTTTCAATGTACCCCAGCAAAAAGGGCAGGCACACCACCACCGACGCCACGAACAGCAGCGCGTACGGCCAGCCGTGCGCATTGACGGGCGAAACGAGGGTGAGGATGTGCGGAAAGCTGATGAGCGAATCGCTGTCTAAAAACTTGCCGATGACCTCCGCCGCGTTGTCCAGATCGATGGTCATGGCAAAGAAGAAGGAAGGCAGCAGCACAAAAAAGAAGATGAATATGAAATTTTTGAACAGATACCGGAACGAGCCGAGAATATATTTCAAAGAATTTCCTTCCTGTGCGGACGTTTTGCAATATTCCGCCTGTATTTTCCCTTTCATTATATAATAAAACGCTCCGCTTGTAAAGTCTTTGCCCCGATTTTGTATCATTTTTTTGCCCGCCGCACCCCACGAGGCCCCGACGGCGCCCCTCCGGCGATCCTTGCGCGCCCCGCCAATGCGCCGCCGCACCGCCAATGCCCATACCCGCCGGCGCCCCTCCGCCGTGTGGGAATGTAGAATGTAAAATGTAGAATGGTAAATTTTGGATGACGTCAAAAAATGCCTTTATCAGCCCGCAACGCTTCTCCCCTTCCTGTCATCCTGAGGAGCGAAGCGACGAAGGATCTCTTTTTGAATTGTAAATGTAAAATGTAGAATGGTAAATTTTGGACGGGATTAAAGAATGCCTGCCGCCGCGCTCCTCTGCCCGCGCGCCGCCTTCGCGACGCGCCCGCTTTACTTTCTTGCCTTCCCCCCGGGGGGGAAGGTGGCATGCGGGCAATGCCCGCATGACGGAAGAGGGGCGTTCGCCTTTTTGCCTCCCCGCACCCCGCCACGGGATGAAAATGTAGAATGTAAAATGTAGAATGTAGAATTGCGGACGCTTAAAAACAAATACGAAAAAACGTCAAAATCACGCTTTTGCGCCGCGCACTTCGCCGCCGAGAATAGGCACCCGTGCGCCCCGCCGCACGGGCTTGAAATAAACTCTCTATCGCCCCATCGATCGCTGAAAAAGCAAAAACCGCGCTTTTTGCTTTTTCACTTTACAGCGAAGAGCTGCACGGGGAAAGGTGAATTTGCGCGGCGTTTGATAAAGGTGTGCTCCTATTTGCCGCGCAAAGAGGATAACCCCGCGGCTAGCCGAACGGCGCCCCGCGGGGTTGTCTTCAAATCTCGACGATTTGTTTTGTCAGCTCAAAACAAATCGTGAGAATAATCTTATTGCATCATCATCAACAGCTGCTGCAGATAGCTGTAATACTGCCCCAGGTAGTCTTGCGCCACCTCGTCTTGCAGCAGGTCGGAAAGCGCTTCCGCCATGTCGGAATAAGCCAAATAATAATTTTTGACGATGATATACCGCTGCTGCATGGGCAGGGTATAGTCCACCTCGTACGGGGCGTCATCCGAACCCGAACCGCCGGGATCGGTGCCGCCGCCGGGGTCTGTACCGCCGCCCGGGTCGGTGCCGCCGGCCTCGTCGCGGTACAATGCCAAAAGGCTCTCGTCCAGCTCGCTCTGGATCTTGGCAAGGCGGGCCTGATATGCCTCTTCCAACCCCTCTTCTCCGTTTTGGGCGATGCTCGAACGGGCAATGCGCCCTTCCAATAGGCGGGCGCGCAGTTCGCGCAGCTGCTCTTCGTACTCCGCTTTGGCGGCGGCGCTCTCCTCGTTGGCTTCCGATGCCAGTTTTTGGATGGCGAGCGCCAGATCGTCTGTCTGCGTCATATAAACCTCCCTCTATGCGCGAATTTCCAACTCCGCTTGCAGCGAATACACTTCGCCTTCTTCTTCCGCCGACAGCCGCAGGCGGAATCGTTCCCCCGCGATGCCCACGGGGTACGCCGCCCTGCCGCCGCGCACCTCGACGGTGCGGCTGCCCCGCTCGCTCTCCGCCGTCAGCAAAAACCGCCCGCGGGCATGCACGCGCACCCTTTGCAGGCAGGCATAGCTGCCGGCGGAAAACTCCTCGCTCGCATAAGCCCGCCGCGCATATCCATCCGGGAATTGCTCCCGCCGCTGCGCGCCCGCGCGCCCCTCTGCCTGCCCTCCGCCGCTAACCTGCGGCTCGCACGCCTGCCCGCCGTATACCAGCAGCGCCTGCCCCCGGCAGGACGCGAGCCCGCGCACGCTGCGGGGCACGAGGCAGCATTCTTCCCCCGCAAAGGCGGCAATGCAGTCTTCTTCCTTGCCGAACAGGCGCGCCCGCGCCTGCAAATAGTAGACGCCGCCCGCAAACGCGCCCCGCGCCCCCTGCATCGCCGCGCCCGCAAACCGCCCCGCCTCTCCCAACACATGCACGGAACCGTCATAGGCGTGCACGCCGTCTTCGCCCAGCCAATAGATGCGGTCCCCCGCCGCCACGGTGGCGGGGCAGGCGTCCGCCGAGACGAACGCCTCCCGCAGGCGGAAATCGCGCTCGTCGCCGAGGGCGGTCAGCTTCTGCACCCTGCCGCCGCGGAAGAGATACAGCGCGTCTTCCCAGACGCACATCGCCGTCACGTCCCCCTCTTCCGCCGCAAAGGCGATCTCGCCGCCGCGGCCGCGCTCTTTGGCGAAGTCGCGCAAGGCAAAGGGGGCGCTGTACTGCACCGTTCCCCCGTTTTGGCGCATCGCCGTCCACAGCCGTTCGCCGTAAAAGGCGGCGCAGACGAAGGGCGGCACGGCGCTTTCCGCCGCCAAGCCCTCCGCCGACAAGCTGTACACGCGCATGCCGTCGGAGAGGAAGAGCACGGCGCCGTCTTCCGTCTCGGCATAGACGTGCGCGGGGACGCCGTCAAAGCTGCCGCCGCTCCCCGCGGTCAGCACCCCGCCCGCCAGGCGGTACACCGCGCCGCTCTCCGCCACCAGCGCAAACTGTTCCCCCAGCGGAAAGGCGGCCGCGAGCGTTTCCCCCGCCGGCAGGGCGGGAAGGCCGAGCGAGACCGCCCCCAGGCCGCCGCGCAGCGTCTTTCCGCTCCAAAAGCCCGTCCGCTCGCCGCCTGTCGGGCTGCCCATCCATCCGCCCGCACGCACCGTGCGCGCCCCGCCCTGCACGGGGAGGAGCGTCACCTGCACCTTTTTGCCCGCAGCGGCCAGGGCGGGCCTGCGGCGGGGCGTCATACCCACCTCCGCGGGCGCATGCGCCCGCCCCGCTCGCGGCAGGCACAGGCGAGCGCGTCGCGGCAGCGCTTGTCTAAAAAGGCCGCCGCCTCGAACATGCCGCTCATCAGCGCGTACTCGCACGCCGTGCACAGTGCGAGCAGGCGCGCATTGCCGCGCCAACATTCTTCCGCGTCGTCGTCCATCTTTCTGACCTGCGGGCGCACCGCGTAGGTGATCTCGGCGGTGCCCGCGCGCACCCGCACCCCCTGCTCCGCCGCGGTAAAGGGCAGCCGCCTGCCCCAGCCGTCGCGCACGGACAAGATCTCCACCGGCGAAGCCTCGAACGCCGTATACGGCACGAGCCCCTCCGACTCGAACCGCTGCACCCGCTCGATGGGCAGATAATCGAGCGCCAGCTCGTTTTCGGCGATATTGTAACAGCGCAGCAGCGTATCCGCCTCGCGCTCCCCCTCGGCGGCGTTCTCCGCCGACCTGCCGCCCAAAAAATCGGCGACGTCTCTGCGCCCGGCAAATTCCGCCGCCAGCCCCATGATCTCTCTGACCTTCATGTTCCCTCCCCTGTTTCGTATCGTTTGAAAGGCGCGTCTTCCCCTCTTTTACGCGGCGCCCCTCTTTCTTTTTATTCTGAAGAAAAATATCCGTCTCTCCCGCCAAAGCGCGGCGGTATGACTGCCCCCGCTTCCGGCCCTTCCGCTCGCCCCTGCGGCAAAGGGGCACGGCGTCGCCGTGCCCCCCGTACCGCCTGCCCGCGCCATAGTCTCGCCGAAGCCGCAAGTCCCGCCCACGCCTCTCGCCGAAGCCGCGGGCGAGCGATGCTTCGGGCAATAAACGCCTTACTTTTCGGTAATGCCCGTCAGCATCGCCTGCCCGCAGGGGCGGGTGCAGATGAGGTCTGCATACTTGACCAGCGTGGCGGTATACAGCGGCTTGCCGGACACCTGGCGCAGCACCTTGCCGTCGTCGCCTTCCAGCCACTTCCAGTCGCACAGCTGGTGCAGGCAGAAGTCGCGCGTGTTCAACAGGTACATCGTGCCCGCAGGGCAGAACCTGTCCGCCACCACGGGGATGCCGTTATAGGTGATGGTGCGGTACCCGCCCGCCAGCTCCGCCATGTCCGTCTGCATGCGAGACTCCGACAACACCGCCTGCAAAGCGCGCTTGACGCCCCAGCTGCACACGATCATATCCACGCGGCTGCCCGCCGTCTCTTCCAGATAGTCGATGGCGGTCTGGATGGCGTTTTCGCTGATGGTGCCCACGCTCTCCTTGATATAGGGGACCATCCACGGGCGCTCTGCGCGGCTGAGCCCGTACAGGGTGCCGTCATCCTTGAAGATGGCGCCCAGGCCCGTCAATTCCAAATTATGCGAGCCCTGCACGCACAGGGTGCAGCCGGACGCCACCCCCGTGAGCGCGCCGCCCGACAGGGTGATCGTCTTATCCGTGCGGTCCACCGCCGTGATCCTGCGCGCCGTGACGCCAGAAACCTGATCGCCGTCCGCATCCAGCACGTCCACCGTCATGCCTTCGATGACGTTTTTGACCGAATCGACGGTGACCACGTTGCCCGTCACCGCCGAAACGGTGCAGAGGATGCCGCTGCCGTCGCCGAAGAGCATGCGCCCGAAGTTGAATGCCGAAGAGCGCAGCAACCCTTCCATTTCGGCGTTGAGCAGGTCGACGAAGGCGCCGGCGCTGTTTTCGGAGGCGCGCACCGCCTTGTCGCTGATCTCGATGGTGCCGTACAGGTTTTTGAGGGTGGTGACGAACTG
>ERZ1643247.492-NODE-492-length-47622-cov-7.360586_pt1 | contig 47622 bp, 45 predicted proteins | sample MGYA00579264_ERZ1643247 | MGnify/ENA primary metagenome ERZ1643247 (study PRJEB29033, sample SAMEA4952262) | chicken gut metagenome | biome: Broiler Chicken; feature: Gastrointestinal Tract; material: Caecum | place: Ireland | collected 2018 | study: Broiler... | reverse complement strand
AGTCGGAAAACCCTGAAATATCAAGCGTTTGGGAAGAAATACAAGACTTAAATGGGGATATAAAAAGATGATTAAAGTACTATTTATTTGCCATGGCAATATTTGCCGTTCTACTATGGCTCAGTCCGTTTTCCAGTACATGGTTGACCAGGCGGGCCTTTCAGACCAGTTTTATATCGATTCCGCCGCAACCAGCCGGGAAGAAATCGGCAATCCGCCTCACCGGGGCACGCAGCGGAAGCTCCGACAGGTCGGAATTCCGTGCGTTCCGCACCGGGCACGTCAGCTGCGTCGTGACGAGTACGAGCAGTTTGATTACATTATTGGAATGGATACGTGGAATATCCGCAACATCAACAGGATAATCGGAAATAATGACCCTGAGGGCAAAGTGGCAAAACTTCTGGATTTTACAGAACGGAAAGGTGAGGATATTGCGGATCCCTGGTATACAGAGAATTTTGATGTGACTTATGACGATGTAAAAGAGGGCTGTGAAGCCCTTCTGCAGAGCTGCCTCCTACGACTCTAATGCGTAGGAGAGCAGTTTTTTTAAGTTATTCTGATATCTGCGGTTTTTTGAACGCAGTTTCATTTTTTCCGAGCTTGATGCTGTTTTCTCTACATAGGCATCATATCTTGCAAAAAGCACATGATAATCAAGTGTCTGTTTCTGTCCCCAGCGGATCAGTACCCAGTTCATGGCTTCGGGCTGCCAGTATTCTATGGGAATTCCTGCCATTTTCAGAATAGTTATATACTGAATAGCCTGTCTGGAAAGCCGGGATATCTGCCGGTTGCGGAAAGTTTCCTCATGATGCTGATTTTTGCCGATCCTGGTAATAATGCGCTGCGGAATGCTTTTTTTCTTTTCCTCCCGTTCCATCAGGCGGATACTTTTATCAATAGTTTCATTCAGCTGGCTTGCAGCGTTCCAGTATGTTACAAAAGAAGAATCCTTTGAATTTTCCTCCGGACCGACCGTAAATGTTCTGAAGACACGTTTCGACTCGCCGAATGTTTCACGATTGTATTGTTCCCGTCTTTTTTCATCTGAAAGTACATGATATGCTTCCAGGATTTCCTGCATGAAGGCCGTGGTATCAATATCTTTATGTACATTTGCGTCCGGGTGGTATACCTTTGCCAACGCGTTTTTTGCCGCTGTGATTTCTTCAAGAGTCGCGTCTCTGGAAACTCCTAAAATATCATAATACGTAGGCGACTTCATTGTGACCTCCTTATTTTTCACTATTTATTCTCCCAATGATTAATATACCCCCCGGAAATAGAAAAGTCAATTGGACGAATAGGCTCAAAAAGCGGAAGCGAAATGCCGGTTTGTAGTCATAATTACAAGAAATTTCCACTATATTAGTAACAGACGAAACCGGGAGGAGATTGGAATGAAAAGGATACTGGCATTCCTGACATGTACCACTCTGATATTTTCTCTCTGCACAGCAGCATATCCTGCAGTTTTACACGCGGAAGAGGAAGAACGTTCAGAGGAGAATGATGCGAATACTCCGCAGGACAGCAGCACAGAGGAGCAGAGCCCGGAACAGACCGATGCGTCTGTTGAGATCAGCGCGCCTTCAGCAATATTGATGGAGGCTTCCACGGGAACCGTTCTGTATGAAAAAGATGCAGATACAGCGCGACCGCCGGCCAGTGTGACAAAGATTATGACTATGCTGCTGATTTTTGATGCTCTTGACGCAGGAACAATCAGTCTGGATGACGAGGTGACCACATCCGAATACGCGGCTTCTATGGGCGGATCCCAGGTGTTTCTGGAAGCAGGAGAAGTGCAGACAGTAGATACTCTTCTGAAATGTATCTCTGTGGCAAGCGCCAATGACGCCTGCGTGGCTATGGCGGAGTACATATGCGGAAATGAGGAAGAATTTGTAAACCGGATGAATGAACGTGCCAGGGAACTGGGAATGAAAAATACTACATTCAAAAACTGCAATGGACTGGATACAGAAGGACATGTAACCAGTGCCCGTGATATAGCACTGATGTCCAGAGAGCTGATTACACGCTACCCGCAGATCCGGGATTACTGCATGATATGGATGGAGAATATTACCCATACTACAAATAAGGGAACTTCGGAATTCGGTCTGTCAAATACGAACAAACTTGTACGGCAGTATGAATACGCCACAGGACTTAAGACCGGCTCTACCGGTGATGCTAAATTCTGTGTTTCAGCTACGGCAGAGAAAAATGATGTTGAACTGATTGCGGTTATTATGGCGGCTGAAAATTCCAAACAGAGATTTCAGGATGCAGTAACACTTCTGAACTATGGCTTCGGGAAATGCCAGATCTATACGGATGATAATCCGGATCCTCTTCCGGATGCAGAAATACAGGGAGGCGTTCTGGATCAGATTAGCGTTGAATACGGGGATTCCTTTACCTATCTGGATACATCAGGGGCGAATTTAAACAATATTGAAAAAGAAATTGTACTGGATGAGCCCGTTCCGGCGCCCGTGGAAAAAGGAACCGTTCTGGGGAAGGTTGTGTACCGGCTGGACGGCAAAGACATTGGAAGTGTAGATATTGTGGCAGTAGAAAATGTATCGAAAGCCGGATTTTCGGACTATCTGCTGCAGGCTCTCGATGCACTTCTGTTTCAGAGAGAGAAAGCCGGGTAAACCGGAGAAAGTGTGCCTTCTGAAAGGAAAGTCCGAAAAACAGTTATTTCCAAATCAGGCTTGTGTATGCATCAGCCTATGGCTTATAATATAAGCCGTATAAAACTACAGGAGGATAAGAAAATGAATTATGCGGGCATGATTGATCATACATTGCTGAAGCCGGAGGCAACGAAAGAACAGGTAAAGAAATTATGTGAGGAGGCGAAGGAATACGGATTTCACTCCGTATGCGTAAACTCTTCCTTTGTATATTACTGTGCTTCTCTTTTGAAGGACTCTGACGTAAAAGTATGCACGGTAATCGGATTCCCTCTGGGGGCCATGTCCACGGCCGGAAAAGCGGCTGAAGCAAGAGCTGCAGTTGCCGACGGCGCACAGGAGCTGGATATGGTCATCCATGTGGGAATGATAAAAAGCGGCGACTGGGATTATGTCAGACAGGACATTGCTTCTGTTGTGGAAGCGGCTCAGGGACAGGCTCTGGTAAAAGTAATTCTGGAAACCTGCCTTCTGACCAATGAAGAGAAGGAAAAAGCATGCAGAATCTGTCTGGAAGCCGGAGCTGATTATGTAAAGACATCTACCGGATTTTCCACCGGAGGGGCAACTGCCGGGGACGTGGCCCTGATGCGGAAAACAGTAGGAGACAAAGCAGGTGTAAAAGCTTCCGGAGGTATCCGTACCCTTGCAGATGTAAAAGCCATGGTGCAGGCAGGCGCCAGCCGGATCGGAGCCAGCGCCGGAGTGTCTATTATGAAAGAACTGAACGCAGGACGGAAAAACGTATGATCTCGTGGAATGCGGCGGTCCTGATTGCCCTGGCAGTCCTGGCGGTTCTGATTATTGCGGAAATATGGCGGGAACTTCACAGCTTTAAGGTAACCAGATATACGGTTGAATCCGGTAGACTGCCGGAAAACGGAAAAGACCGACTCAGGATTGTTTTCCTTTCTGATCTGCACAACAGGGAATATGGAAAAGAAAATGAACGTCTGTATCAGGCGGTTCTGGCAGAACACCCGGATCTGATTCTGATCGGCGGCGATATGCTTGTGGGAAAGGATGGAGTATCTTACGAACCTGCTCTGCGGTTTGTCCGGAAACTTCCCGGAATCTGTCCGGTCTACTATGCAAACGGCAATCACGAACAGAGAATGAAAGAGGAACCGGAGGAATATTCCGGGGCATACAGCGGATACAGAGAAGCTCTTGAGAAGGCGGGAATTCATTTCCTGGAAAATGAGAGCAGGGTGATCACCGCGGGAAATTTATCTCTGGAGCTCTGCGCACTGGAACTCCCGCTGGATACTTACCGGAAACTCAGGAAAATCGCTGTCACTCCGGATGAAGTGGCAGAACTTACCGGAAGACCGGTCAGAAAACCGGTAGATGACTCAGGTCTGCCGTACTGTATTCTTCTGGCCCATAATCCGGCCTATATGAATGCATACAAAGCCTGGGGAGCGGATCTGATTTTATCCGGTCATCTCCACGGAGGAATTGTAAGGATTCCCGGACTGGGAGGCGTTATCTCGCCTCAGGCTTTCCTCTTTCCGAAATATTCCGGCGAGATGACAGCAGATGGCGGGCAGACGGTCATTGTAAGCCGGGGGCTGGGCACCCATACGATTCAGCTTCGGCTTTTCAATACACCTGAGCTTATTTCTATTTCTCTGAAACCGTGTCCGCATAAAACGGAACGGTAAGAACCGGACGTTGGAAATGAAGCCGGCCGGTCCGGCAGCTGCTTCGGCTCCCGCAGGGAAAAAAGCATTGTAAAACCGGCCGGATTCCCGTATAATATTTAGACGTATGAGACAACAACGGAAGGACAGCGGAGTTCCTGCTGCCGGCTTCACAGCTTATGGTGAATGGTGCATGCAGTCCGCTTCCCCGGTATGAAAACAGGAGAGGTTATGGGAATACCGGTTAAACTGGAGGCATTTGAAGGCCCGCTTGACCTTCTGCTTCATCTGATAGAGAAAAATAAAATAGATATATATGACATACCGATTGTAGAAATTACCAATCAATATATGGATTACATCCGGCAGATGCAGAGAGAAGATCTGAATGTAATGAGCGAATTCCTTGTTATGGCGGCCACCCTGCTTGATATCAAGTGCAGAATGCTCCTTCCGAAAGAAGTGACAGAGGACGGTGAAGAGGAGGATCCCCGTCAGGAGCTGGTGGAGCAGCTTCTCCAGTATAAGATGTACAAGTATATGGCGGAAGAACTGAAAGAACGGCAGACGGACTCGGATATGGTTCTTTACCGGGAACCGGACGTGCCGGAAGAAGTACAGGAATATGTAGAGCCGGTGGATCTGGACAAGCTTCTTGACGGGCTTACCTTATCCCGGTTAAATGAAGTTTTCCGGGATGTGATGAAACGGCAGAACGATAAGATCGACCCGGTGAGGAGCAAGTTCGGGAAGATTGAAAAAGAAGAAGTGTCTCTGTCGGAACGGCTGGATTACATACATGAGTATCTGAAGACACATAGGGTATTCAGCTTCCGTCAGATGCTGGAGAATCAGAAAAGCCGGATGCAGATCGTGGTTACTTTTCTGGCAATGCTGGAGATGATGAAGCTTGGAGAGATTCGGGTAAAACAGGAAGAAACATTCGGAGAGATTAGGATCGAAAGGACGGAAGACTGGAATGGAAATTGAGAAGCTCCAGGCAGCGGTTGAGGCAATCCTGTTCACAATGGGAGATTCCGTGGAACTGGGAAAGATCGCTGCAGCGATAGAACATGATGAGGAGACAACACGGAAAATAGTGCATAGTCTTATGGATCGCTGTGAGGAAGAGGACAGAGGCGTACGGATAATTGAACTGGAAAATTCCTTTCAGATGTGTACCAAAAAGGAGATGTACGAGTATCTGATCCGTATTGCAAAACAGCCGAAGAGATATGTACTTACAGATGTTCTTCTTGAGACGCTTTCCATTATTGCATACCGGCAGCCGGTAACCAGACTGGAAATTGAAAAAATCCGGGGAGTCAAGTCCGACCACGCCGTTAATAAACTGGTAGAATACGGCCTGGTAGAAGAGACCGGCAGACTGGATGCTCCCGGCAGACCTCTGCTCTTCGGAACTACAGAGGAATTCCTGCGCCGGTTTAATGTACATTCTCTGGATGAACTTCCCACGCTGAATCCGGATCAGATCGAGCATTTTAAGGAAGAAGCGGAAGAAGAAGCCCAGCTCACCCTTGATATCTGAATAGAAAACGGAATTTCGGTCCTCCTGTTCTGCCGGAACAGACCCGATCATAGACTTATTAGTAAACAAACAGGCATCAGGAGCGATCCGCATATGAGGAAAAAATGGAAAGCCGTTTTCTGTACAATTTTAGCCGCTGCTTTTTTGGCAGTATCTGTGAAACCCGTACTCTGCGCTCAGACAGAGACAAGCGAAATAAAACCTTCTGATTTATACGCCCAGTCGGCAGTCCTGATGGACGCGGATTCGGGGCGTATTTTATTTGCGAAAAGCGGACAAGAGGAAAGGCCGATGGCCAGCACAACAAAAATTATGACCTGTATTCTTACCCTGGAGAACGGAGATCTCTCTGATACTGTTACAGTCAGTAAAAATGCAGCCGGGCAGCCGCAGGTTAAACTGGGAATGAAAGAAGGGGAACACTATATCCTGAAAGATCTTCTGTACTCTCTGATGCTGGAGTCGCACAATGATTCGGCGGTGGCCATCGCCGAACATATCGGAGGCAGTGTAGAAGGTTTTGCCGGACTTATGAACCGAAAGGCAGAAGAGCTGGGCTGCCTTCATACATATTTTATCACACCGAACGGTCTGGATGCGCAGGATGAAAATGGAACACATCATACAACCGCAGAAGATCTGGCGCGGATTATGAAATACTGTATTATGGATTCAGAGGAAAGCAGTGAATTCCTTGAAATCACCCGAACCCCGGAGTATTCTTTTACAGACAGCGGAAAAGGCAGATCCTTTCAGTGTACCAATCACAATGCATTTCTGAATATGATGGAGGGCGCGCTTTCCGGGAAAACCGGTTTTACGGCAGATGCGGGCTACTGTTATGTAGGGGCTCTCCGAAAGGATGACCGTACCTTTATTGTCGCGCTTCTTGCCTGCGGATGGCCGAATGCAAAAGGGTACAAATGGGCTGATACAAGAAAACTTATGACGTATGGACTGGAAAATTATTTTTACCGGACTCCGGATACGAAACAGACGACGCGGCAGATTTCTGTGAAAAATGCGGTTTCAGATGGTTACCCGGGAGATACCGCCAAAACTCTGACCCTGCTGCCTGCCGGGCAGCTGCCTTCTGTTCTTATGAAAGAAGGGGAGGAGATTACAGAAGAGTGGGAGATTCCGGAGTCCGTAGAAGCACCTGTGAAAGAAGGCGAGACCCTGGGGAGCGTGCGCTACAGACTGGACGGCATCCTTCTGATGGAGTGCCCTGCGGCTGCAGAATGCGCTGTGGAAGAAAGGACATTTCTGGTATGTGTAAGGTGGCTGAAGGACCGTTTTTTCCTTGGAATATGAGCAAATGTTAAAATAAATCAATACAAATGATTAATTTTGTCACTGGTATATGACCTGAAGCTGTGATAGGATATGTGAAGATAAAATAAAGCAATAAAATTGATGAAATATAAGGAGATACGTAATTATGGAAAATTGGAAGAAGTATGAAAAGACTTATTTTATGCCGCCGGAGCCCTGCTATGACTGGGTGAAGAAAGATTCTATCGATAAACATCCCATCTGGTGCAGCGTGGATCTGAGAGACGGCAATCAGGCTCTGATCGAACCGATGAGTCTGGATGAAAAACTCGAATTTTTCCAGCTCCTTGTTGATGTGGGATTTAAAGTAATAGAGGTGGGATTCCCTGCCGCATCTGAGACAGAATATCAGTTTTTAAGAACATTAATTGAGCAGAATATGATTCCGGATGATGTGACAATTCAGGTGCTGACACAGGCCAGAGAACATATTATCAAAAGAACATTTGAAGCAGTGAAGGGAGCTCCCCACGCAATTATACATGTATACAATTCCACTTCTGTTGCACAGAGGGAACAGGTATTCAAAAAAGATAAAGAACAGATCAAAAAGATCGCCACAGATGGTGCGGCTCTTCTGAAAAAACTTGCCGAAGAAACATCCGGCAACTTTACCTTTGAGTACAGTCCGGAAAGTTTCCAGGGCACAGAAGTAGACTATGCTCTGGAAGTCTGCAACGCTGTTCTGGATATCTGGAAACCTACAGCAGACAATAAAGCGATTATTAACCTTCCGACCACGGTAGAAAATGCAATGCCCCATGTATTTGCAAGTCAGGTAGAGTATTTCAACAAACATCTGCTCCATCGGGAAAACGTGGTTCTTTCCCTTCATCCTCACAACGACAGAGGATCCGGTATCAGCGATGCTGAACTTGGTATTCTTGCCGGCGCGGACCGGATAGAGGGAACTCTGTTCGGAAACGGGGAACGGACCGGTAATGTAGATATTATTACTCTTGCTATGAATATGTTCTCCCAGGGTGTGGATCCGGGACTGGACTTCTCAAATATGAGCGATATCTGCGAGGTATACGAGCGGGTAACAAGAATGAAAGTTTCCCCCCGCCAGCCGTATGCAGGAGAACTGGTATTTACTGCGTTTTCCGGTTCACATCAGGATGCAATTGCAAAAGGAATGGCCTGGAGAGAAGAGCATAACTGCGAAAAATGGACCGTTCCTTATCTTCCTATTGATCCTCAGGACGTGGGCAGAAGATATGATTCCGATGTAATCCGGATCAACAGCCAGTCCGGAAAGGGCGGAGTCAACTACATTCTGAAGCAGAGTTTCGGCATCAGTCTGCCGGAGAAGATGAAAGAAGAGGTCGGATACCTTGTAAAAGATGTTTCCGATAAAGCGCATAAGGAGCTTTCACCGGACTGGGTATACCATATTTTCGAGGATAATTATATTAATGCCAAACCAGTGTTTACTGTGGATGAGTGCCATTTTAAGCAGGAAAACGGAATTGTTGCAGATGCTGTTATTCACCATAACGGAAACGACCGGAAGATAACCGGCGTCGGAAACGGGCGTCTGGATGCAGTAAGCAATGCCATCAAGCATTATTTCGATGTAAGTTATGAGCTGGCGGTTTACGAGGAACATTCACTGACAAAAGGCTCTTCTTCAAGAGCGGTTGCCTATGTGGGCGTAATCTGCAACAAGAAACGTTACTGGGGCGTAGGAATCGATGCCGACATTATCAAGGCATCCATACAGGCGCTGGTTGTTGCGGTAAACAAGATCAAGGAGATTGCAGAATCACAGGTAAATAAGGATGAGCGCCTCCTGGAAATTACAAACTATATTTATGCAAACTATAAAGATGTAACCCTGGATGATCTGGCTGAGAAGTTTTTCCTCTCCAAGCCGTATCTTTCCAAATACATTAAGGAAAAGTCCGGAATGACCTTTGGAGATATCCTGAAAAAAGTACGAATGAAAAAGGCCCGTGCAATGCTTAAGAGCAGCAGTGCTACAGTGGAAAGCATCGCCGAATCTGTCGGTTATCAGAATGTAGAACATTTTAACCGGATTTTTAAGAAGATGTATAACATAACTCCGGTGCAGTACCGCAACCGGAAATAAGCGGAAGAATCCATTGCATCCAGCGGTATTTCTCTGAATACAGATGATTCTGAAAAGCAAAAATCTGTCGGAATCCTATTGCATATGCAGATAGTGAAGCTGAGATACAGCCTCTGTTTATCTATCTGCAATGCCAGCAGGACTCCGGCAGATTTTTTTCGCTTTATATGGAATTTGTGTGTAAAAAATATCTTTTTAGCATATAGTTATCTGACGTTTTAAATTGCAATCCCGATACTGCTGGTTTATACTTATGGTAAGTGTTTTTATTTCTGACGGAAATCTTTCGGAATTTCCGGTCAGATAAATTTATGAATATGGAGGGCTGGAATATGAGCTACAACACAACAGAAAACCCGGCAGGCAGGCGGATTGCGGCCCTGCTGGACGCGGGCAGTTTTGCTGAGATCGGCGGAGAGATCACCGCGAGAAACACCGATTTCAACCTGCAGGAAAAGAAGACTCCGTCGGACGGTGTTGTCACCGGATACGGACTGATCGACGGAAACCTTGTCTATGTATACAGCCAGGATCCGAATGTGCTGAATGGTTCCATGGGCGAGATGCATGCAAGGAAGATCACAAATATCTATGACATGGCTATGAAAATGGGAGCTCCGGTTATCGGGCTGATTGACTGCGCAGGCTTTCGGCTGCAGGAGTCCACAGACGCTCTTGATGCTTTCGGAAATCTGTACCGCAAGCAGACCGAGGCGTCCGGTGTTGTTCCCCAGATAACTGCCATTTTCGGCATGTGCGGAGGCGGGCTGGCGGTGGTGCCTGGACTGGCCGATTTTACCTTCATGGAGAAAAATGAGGGCCGGCTTTTTATTAATTCGCCCAATACACTGGCCGGCAATTCGGTATCCGAACTGGATACGGCTGATGCGGTTTATCAGAGCACTGTTTCCGGACTGGTTGACGGTATCGGCACGGAGGGCGAGATACTCGAACAGATCCGCTCTCTGGTGTGCATGATCCCGTCTAACTATGAAGACGGGGTTTTCGCAGAGCCATGCACAGATGATCTGAACCGGAACTGCCCGGAGATTGAAAACGGAGCCGAAGACGGAGGCCTGGTACTTTCACAGATTGCAGACGGGCAGAGATTTTTTGAGCTGAAAAAGAATTATGCGAAAGAGATGGCTGTCGGATTTCTCCGCCTTAACGGAACAACTGTAGGTGCCGTTGCAAACCGTTCCGCCTTATACGGGGCAGACGGCGGAAAAACAGAGTCCTTTGAACCGGTGCTCACGGTTAACGGATGCAGGAAAGCGGCTGATTTTATAAAATTCTGCGATGCATTCTCTATTCCTGTTCTTTCCATAACACGGGCAGAAGGCTTTGCAGCCGATGTGGAATCAGAAAAAAATATGGCCAGAGCCGCAGCCGGACTGACGTATGCGTTTGCAGGAGCTACTGTGCCGAAGGTAAACCTGATTACAGGAAAAGCTTATGGAAGCGCCTGCCTTGCGATGAACAGCAGATCCATCGGAGCTGATCTGGTATATGCCTGGCCTTCAGCTGAGATCGGAATGATGGATGCGGGAATGGCGGCAAAAATCATGTATCCGGATGCGGATATGTCCATTGTCAGGGAAAAGGAAACAGAGTACAGGAACCTTCAGTCAAGTCCGGTTTCCGCGGCGGGAAGAGGCTTTATAGACGCCATTATCCAGCCTTCTGATACAAGAAAATATATAATCGGCGCATTCGAAATGCTCTTTACAAAGAGAGCGCGGCGTCCGGATAAAAAACACGGAACAGTTTAGCGAGGTGAAGCAAAGTGAAGAAAAAAATTAGTCTGGCCGGACTGATCCTCATTCTGATCCTTATGTTTACAGGATGCGGCAAGTCCGATACGTCAGAATATGATGAGGAGACCCTGCAGTACTATTCCCAGTATTTTGTCAGCTTTTTCAACTCTCAGACAAAGGAACAGATCGAAAGTTACAAAAGCTCTTCCGATACATTACTGGATATGTACCTGGTTCAGAATGGGATTCCCATCGAAGGCGACAATTTTATAACCATGCTGGATGCCTGGCAGGCGGGACTGGATGAATGCGGAGCCTTGGTCCAGTGCGGCGAATTTAAAATGACAGCAGATCAGGACGGCGCAACTCTTACGGCGGATGCAGAGTTTGAAGACCGGGACGGTACAGTTGTGTTTGAATATGATAAAAATATGTATCTGGAAAGTGTTACGGTCAGCGGTCACTACTCTACCGGAGAGATTCTGGAAAAAGCAGTGCTCAACACAATACTCGGAATGGGAACGGTATTTGCAGTGCTGATTTTCCTCTGTTTTGTAATCTGGCTGTTTAAATTCATTCCGGATCTTGAGAAAAAGTTCCGAAGAGAGAAAAAGGCCCATCCGGTTGAGCAGACCCGGAGTGCAGCACAGAATCCGGTGCAGCCGTCTCCGTTTGCTTCGGATACAGCCTCCGGAAATGAAGAGAACGATCTGGAGCTGGCAGCGGTGATTGCTGCGGCTGTCGCGGCAGCTGAGGGGATATCTGCGGATGATTTTGTCGTCCGGTCAATTAAACGGAGAAAAACAAATAAATGGAAATAATCAGGAGGATATAACTATGAAAAGCTATACCATTACAGTAAATGGCAATGTATATGACGTTACAGTAGAAGAAAAGACACCAGGTTTTGCTCCGGCACAATCTCCGGCTCCGGCACCCGTACCGGCTCCGGCAGCACCGGCACCTGCACAGGCGGCATCGGACGCTTCTTCCGGAAGTCCTTCCGGTGCGGGCAGAATTACCGTTAAGGCAGGCGCTGCGGGAAAAGTATTCAAAATCGAAGCTGCCGTAGGACAGAGTGTGCAGCCCGGCGACCCGGTTGTAATTATAGAAGCGATGAAAATGGAGATTCCGGTTGTTGCCCCGGAGGCAGGAACCGTTGCCAGCATTGATGTGGCGGTAGGAGATGCCATCGAGGCAGGAGCTGTACTTGCTACATTAAACTAGCTATGAACCAGGAGGTTTGACAAATGGAATATATTACAAGTACATTGGGGAACCTGATAGATCAGACCGCCTTTATGAATCTTACCTGGGGCAATCTGATTATGATCGGCGTGGCCTGCCTGTTCCTCTATCTGGCTATCCGGCACGGCTTTGAGCCGCTGCTGCTTGTTCCGATTGCCTTTGGAATGCTTCTTGTCAATATTTATCCGGACATTATGATCAGTCCGGAAGATGCATCCAACGGGACAGGCGGACTTCTTTATTATTTTTATAAGCTGGACGAATGGTCGGTCTTTCCCTCTCTGATTTTCCTCGGAGTAGGCGCTATGACAGACTTCGGACCGCTGATTGCCAATCCGAAAAGTTTCCTTCTGGGAGCGGCAGCTCAGTTCGGTATTTTTGCCGCATATCTGGGCGCTATGGCTATGGGATTTTCAGATAAAGCCGCAGCGGCAATATCAATTATCGGCGGGGCTGACGGACCGACTTCCATCTTCCTGGCCGGTAAACTGCAGCAGACGTCTATTCTCGGCCCCATTGCGGTAGCGGCATATTCGTATATGTCCCTGGTACCGATTATCCAGCCGCCGATTATGAAACTGCTTACCACAAAAAAGGAAAGAGCCATTAAAATGGAACAGCTTCGTCCGGTATCCAAACTGGAGCGGATTCTCTTCCCCATTATCATTACGGTAGTTGTCTGCCTTATTCTTCCCACTACAGCGCCTCTGGTAGGCATGCTTATGCTTGGCAATCTTTTTAAAGAATGCGGTGTGGTAAGACAGCTGACGGAAACGGCCGGAAATGCGCTGATGTATATTGTCGTTATCCTGCTCGGTACTTCCGTAGGAGCTACTACCAGCGCAGAAGCCTTTCTGAATCTGGATACACTGAAAATCGTGGCTCTCGGACTGATCGCCTTTGCCTTCGGAACTGCTGCAGGTGTGCTCTTCGGAAAACTGCTCTGCTGGGCAACGAAAGGAAAAGTAAATCCTCTGATCGGATCCGCCGGAGTGTCGGCAGTTCCCATGGCTGCCCGTGTTTCCCAGAAGGTGGGGGCGGAAGCAGATCCTACTAATTTCCTTCTCATGCACGCCATGGGCCCGAACGTGGCCGGTGTAATCGGAACAGCAGTTGTAGCAGGAACATTTATGGCAATCTTTGGTGTTAAGTAAAATATGGAGGACAAAGTAATGGCAGAAACAGCAAAAAAACCGGTAAAAATAACAGAAACCATTCTGCGTGACGCACATCAGTCCCTGATTGCCACCAGAATGACAACAGAGCAGATGCTGCCCATCGTAGACAAGATGGATCAGGTGGGATACCATGCAGTAGAATGCTGGGGCGGAGCTACGTTTGACGCGTCTTTGCGTTTCCTGAAAGAAGATCCCTGGGACAGGCTGAGAAAATTCCGGGATGGCTTTAAACATACTAAACTGCAGATGCTTTTCCGCGGACAGAATATTCTTGGATACCGCCCCTATGCGGACGACGTGGTAGAATATTTTGTACAGAAATCCGCGGCCAATGGAATCGACATTATCCGTATTTTTGACTGCCTCAATGATATGAGAAATCTTCAGACGGCAGTAACAGCCGCAAATAAAGAAAAAGCCCACGCCCAGGTAGCCATGTCCTATACTCTGGGAGATGCTTACACGCTTGAGTACTGGGTGGATCTTGCAAAACGGATTGAAGATATGGGCGCAGATTCCATCTGCGTCAAAGATATGGCGGGGCTTCTGTGTCCCTATCAGGCAACGGAACTTGTGACAGCGCTGAAAGAGGCGGTGGATATTCCTATTGAGATGCATACCCATTATACGTCAGGCGTAGGATCCATGACTTACCTCAAAGCAGTTGAAGCCGGCGCGGATATCATAGACACAGCGATTTCTCCCTTTGCCCTGGGTACCTCCCAGCCGGCAACAGAAGTTATGGTTGAGACGTTTAAAGGCACCCCTTATGATACCGGGCTGGATCAGAAACTTCTTGCGGAAATCGCAGATTATTTCCGCCCGATCCGGGACGACGCTCTGGAAAGCGGTCTGCTTAATCCGAAGAATCTGGGCGTTAACATTAAGACGCTTCTGTATCAGGTTCCCGGAGGAATGCTTTCAAACCTGACTTCTCAGCTGAAGGAACAGGGGGCGGAAGATAAATTCTACGAAGTGCTTGAAGAGGTGCCGCGGGTAAGAAAGGATCTGGGCGAGCCGCCGCTTGTCACACCGTCTTCCCAGATTGTCGGAACCCAGGCGGTGTTTAACGTACTGATGGGTGAGCGGTATAAGATAGCCACCAAAGAAACCAAAGATATTTTATCCGGAAAATACGGCGCTACGGTAAAGCCCTTCAATAAAGAAGTGCAAAAGAAGATTCTGGGTGAAAACGCCGAGATTATAACATGCCGCCCTGCAGATCTGATTCCCAACGAACTGGATACCCTCCGGAAAGAATGTGAACGCTGGATCCAGCAGGATGAAGATGTACTCACCTATGCGCTTTTCCCGCAGGTGGCAGTCGAGTTCTTTAAATACAGGGAAGCACAGCAGACAAAAGTAGATGCAGCTGTTGCTGATACAGAAAACGGGGCGTATCCTGTATAAACTACAAGCCGGATTTGTGTGATTAAGAAGGGACGCCGGGAGAGACTGGTATGGTGCCGGAGGACACACTTTCGTTCGGACCGCAGACGCAGCGGTACATAAGAGCGCAAAAAAACGCGCTCTAAGAACCGGCGCTGCTTTACGGCCCTCCGTCACCACACCAGTTTCTCCCGGCTGACTTCTCACCCACACAATTCCGGACTCAGGCAGGGCGAAGCCGAACTTCTGCTCTGAAAAGCGGAATAACCAGGAGTTTTTCACAGATAGGATACACAGGAGATGCCGGATATGGAATTCCGGAGCAGAGCCAGAATTCCATATCCGGCATCTCTGTTCTATTCAGAATTTCTGAATATGTTCCGGTATTTCTTAATCTGAGCTCGTTTCGACGAATCCGGATTTATTTTCAAGAAAAATTTTGCAACCTTCTTTGTTTGGTGGTATTATGGATGTGATTTTCGCAGACAGGAGGATTTCTTATGGATATTTCATGCAGAATAGAGTGCCTGCGCCGGGAGATGGCCCAGGAAAATATTGATATTTATATTGTCCCTTCCGCGGATTATCATAGCAGCGAATACGTGGGAGAGTATTTTAAAACCCGTGAATATCTTACAGGATTTACCGGATCTGCCGGAACGGCAGTATTCACTTCGGAGAAAGCAGGATTGTGGACGGACGGAAGATATTTTATTCAGGCAGAAGAACAGCTGGACGGTACAGGAATTCAGTTGTTCCGTATGGGCGAACCGGATGTGGATACCGTAGAATCATTTCTGGAAAAAGAACTGCCGGAAGGCGGCGTGATTGGTTTTGACGGCCGTGTAGTAGAACTTAAGACGGGAGAAAGATATAGAAAAATCGCGGAAGAAAAAGGCGGACACATTCAGGTATCCTTTGACCTTGCAGACCGGTTCTGGAAAGACCGCCCTTCGCTTCCGGCTGAAAAAATCTGGCTGCTGGATGAGTCATATGCCGGTGAAAGTGTATCCGCAAAACTGGCCCGTGTCCGGGAAAAGATGCGTATTCTGGGCGCGGATGTTCATCTGCTGTCCAGTCTGGATGATATCTGCTGGCTTTTCAATATCCGGGGAAACGATATAGCATATTGCCCGGTCGTTCTTGCATTTGCCATAATCGAAAAAGACAGAGGCAGGATCTTTACAGATGAAAAGAAAATACCGGCTAAGGTTCGCGATATGCTGCGGGCAAATAACATCACTGTCTGCCCTTATGCGTCCGTGTATACCGCTGCAGAAGACCTGTCCGGGCGCAAAGTTCTTCTGGATCCGGAGCGGACGAATTACAGATTATATTACAGCATTCCGGCTGATGCAGAAATTATCCGGAAAGAAAATCCGACAATTCTGATGAAATGTATAAAGAATGAAACGGAAATAGAAAATATCAGAAGAGCGCATCTTAAAGACGGGATTGCTCATACCAGATTCCTGTACTGGCTGAAGAAAAACATCGGGAAGATCCCGGTTACGGAAATTTCCGCCGCCCGGAAACTGGAAGAATTCCGTGCTTGTCAGGAAGGGTTTCAGGGACCGAGCTTTTCCCCGATCAGTGCGGCAGGAGAGCACGGAGCAATTGTTCATTACAGCGCAACGGAAGAGTCGGACAAAGAGTTAAAAGAAGGTACGCTTTATCTGAGCGACACAGGCGGACATTATCTGGAAGGCTCTACCGATATTACGAGAACGGTAGCGTTTGGCAGTGTCCCTGAAGAGCAGAAAAAACATTTTACAATCGTAGCCCGGGCAATGCTTCGCCTTGCAGACGCGTTTTTCCTTTATGGATCCAGCGGAGTTACACTGGATGCTCTTGCAAGAGAAGTATTCTGGAAGGAACGGCTGAATTTTAATCATGGAACCGGGCATGGGGTAGGATACCTTCTGAATATCCACGAACCACCGATCAATTTCCGCTGGCGGGAAGGGAGACATCCCGCCCGGGTTTTTGAAGAAAATATGATAATTACAGACGAACCGGGGATTTATATAGAAGGTTCACATGGAATCCGTCTGGAGAACGAACTGCTCGTGCGGAAAGATGTGAAGAATGAATACGGACAGTTTATGCATTTTGAAATTCTGACTTTTGTTCCGATTGATCTGGATGCCCTGCTTCCGGAAGAGATGTCGGAAGAGGAAAAACTTCTGTTAAATAACTATCATCAAAATGTATATGAAAAAATTTCTCCCTATCTGAATGAGGAAGAAAAAACCTGGCTGCGAAGCGCAACCAGGCCAATATAGAAAACGGCAGGAAAGTAACAATGGAAACAACGGAAAATACAACAAATGAACTGATTATTCGAATTGAAGAAAAATATGCAAAAATGAGCAAAGGACAGCGCCGGCTGGCGGATTATATCTGCCAGAATTATGATAAGGCAGTATTTCTTACAGCTGCAAAGCTGGGCGAAATTGTAGGAGTAAGTGAATCTACCGTAGTCCGTTTCGCAACGCAGCTGGGATACAAAGGATATCCCGGTTTCCAGAAAGCGCTGGAAGAACTTGTCCGCACAAAGCTGAATTCTATTCAGAGAATGGAAGTAACTTACGGAAGAATCACCCAAAGCGAAATCCTCCAGACAGTACTGCAGTCTGATATAGAAAAAATAAAACTGACGCTGAACAGTATAGACCACAAAGCATTTGATCTGGCTATTGACACAATCCTGGGGGCGGACAAAATCTATGTTATAGGGATCCGAAGCTGCGCGCCTCTGGCTTCGTTTCTGAGTTTTTATCTCAATCTGGTCTGTGAAAATGTAACTGCGGTTACAACCAATAGTTCCAGCGAAATTTTTGAACAGCTCATCCGGATCGGAAGCAGGGATGTGATTATCGGAATCAGTTTTCCGAGGTATTCCATGCGTACCCTGAAAGCTCTTGAATTTGCCAGCAACCGGAAGGCTAAAGTAATTACGCTGACTGACAGCGTGCATTCTCCAATGAATTTATATTCTTCCTGTAATCTCATTGCACGCTCGGATATGGCTTCTATTGTAGATTCTCTTGTCGCTCCTCTTAGTGTGATAAATGCCCTGATCGTTGCTCTGTGCATGAAAAAACAGACGGAGGTTATTACCACATTGGAAACGCTGGAAAAGATATGGGATGAATATCAGGTGTACAGCGGAGATGAACTGAATCCTCTGAATCAGTCTCTGTCCGTTGCTGAAGATGAAATATCCCGGGAAAAGAAAGGAAACAACAATGAGTAAAATAGCTGTTGCAGGCGGGGGAGCCGCCGGAATGATGGCGGCAGTCTTTGCGGCGCGAAACGGAAATGAAGTATATCTTTATGAAAAAAATGAAAAACTCGGAAAAAAATTATTTATTACAGGAAAAGGGCGCTGCAATCTGACAAACGCGGCAGATATCGAAGAACTTTTTGCAGCGGTTGTCAGTAATCCCAAATTTCTCTACAGCAGTTTTTACAGTTTTACAAATGATCAGACAATTGCTTTCTTTGAAGAACTGGGAGTGAAAACAAAAGTGGAACGAGGCGGAAGAGTTTTTCCTGCATCGGATCATTCCTCTGATATAATCCGCGGCCTGGAAAAGGAACTGAACCGTCTTGGAGTCCACGTGGAGCTGAACACGGAAGTTAAGCAGCTCAGGACAGAGAACGGAAGAGTGAAAGGGCTGCTTCTGGCATCCGGAAGAGAAATAGAAGCAGATGCCGTAATTGTAGCTGCCGGCGGACTGTCATATCCCTCAACCGGTTCTACAGGAGACGGGTATCGACTGGCGGAATCCTGCGGCCACAGGATAACACCGCTGTCTCCCGCGCTTGTGCCGATGGAAGTAAAAGAGTGGTATGCGAAAGAGCTGATGGGGCTGTCTCTGCGCAATATTGAAATAACAATAACAGACGGGACAAAAAAACTCTTCCAGGATTTCGGGGAAATGCTGTTTACCCATTACGGAGTAAGCGGTCCTGTTATTTTAAGCGCCAGCAGTATTGTCGGAAGCCGGTTAAAGGAGAAGGAACTTGTCCTTCATATTGATCTTAAGCCGGCCCTTACAAGGGAACAGCTGGACAAACGAATTCTGAGGGAATTTGAGGCAAATCATAACCGCCAGTTTAAAAATGCTTCAGCCGGATTATTCCCGGCGAAATTACGGCCTGTTATGGTGGAGCTTTCCGGCATTTCCGAAGATAAAAAAGTCAATGAAATTACCCGGGAAGAACGGAAAAAATTTGCAGATCTGATTAAAAATTTCACCATGACACTTACCGGCCTGCGCAGTTATAACGAAGCTATTATCACGCAGGGCGGCGTGTCCGTAAAAGAAATTGACCCGGGAACTATGGAATCCAGACTGATAAAAGGACTTTTCTTTGCGGGAGAAGTGATGGATCTGGATGCGGTAACCGGAGGCTTCAACCTGCAGATTGCCTGGTCGACCGGTTTCCTCGCCGGAACCCATGCGGGCCGGATATGATTATCCCCGGGCACCTTACAGTAAGAATGGATATATAAAAACCTTGTCTGAAAATAAAGAACAGGTTATACTTTATACAGTGAGAAAAACTGAGGAGGAAAACAATGGGGTATAATGTAGCAATCGACGGACCGGCAGGAGCCGGAAAAAGTACTATCGCAAAACTGGTGGCAAAGGAAAAGGGGTATATTTATGTTGACACCGGCGCAATGTACCGGGGCCTTGCAATTCATTTTCTGAAAAAGGGCATCCGCCCGGAGGAGAAAAAAGCGGTTGCGGATGCGTGCAGAGATGCGGAAGTTACCATCGGATATGAAAACGGGGCGCAGCAGATTTATTTAAACGGAGAAAACATAACGCCTGTACTGCGCACAGAAGAAGTGGGAAATATGGCATCAAAGACATCCGCTATTCCGGAAGTAAGGGAAAAGCTGCTGGAGCTTCAGCGCTCCCTGGCGAGAGAAAAGGATGTGATTATGGACGGACGGGATATAGGCACAAATATTCTTCCTGACGCAGATGTTAAGATCTATCTTACTGCCAGCGTGGCAACCCGTGCAAAGCGCAGATATGATGAACTGAAAGCAAAAGGCGTGCCCTGCGATCTGGAATCCATTTCCCGGGATATCGAGGAAAGGGACAACAGGGATATGACAAGGGAAATCGCACCTTTAAAACAGGCCGAGGACGCGATACTGGTTGACAGTTCTGATATGACGATCCCTGAAGTCGTTGAAAAAATATGCAGCTACTGCAGATAGCGGCTGCTGCGGAGATAACAGGAGAAAAACAATGCGGGTAATTAAGGCAAAGACCGCCGGATTTTGTTTTGGCGTAAAGCGTGCTGTCGATACTGTCTATGAGCAGGTCCGGCAGGAGAGCGGGGAACAGATATACACTTACGGCCCGATTATCCATAATGGAGAAGTGGTACGGGATCTGGAGGAAAAAGGCGTAATTGTACTGCATTCCAGAGAGGAGCTGGAAGCGCTTGAGAATGGTACGGTAATTATTCGTTCTCATGGAGTTACAAAAGAAATATATGACCTTCTGAAGGAAAAAAAATTAAAGATTATTGATGCGACCTGTCCCTTTGTGAAAAAAATACATAATATCGTACAGGAGCACAGCGCACAGGGCGACCGGATTGTGATTATCGGGAATCCCGGACACCCCGAGGTCCAGGGAATTTCCAGCCGGGCGGGAAAAAATGCTGCTGTAATCCAGAGCACAGAGGAGGCGGAAAAATTTTCCCCGGGAGAAAATGAAAAAATCTGTATCGTTTCCCAGACGACATTTAATTACAATAAATTTAAAGATTTAGTTGAAATTATTTCTGAAAAGAGTTATGATGTAAGTGTTTTAAATACAATCTGCAATGCTACAAAAGAACGCCAGACAGAGGCGCAGAGCATTGCGGAATCGGTGGATGCTATGATAGTGATTGGTGACAAACATAGTTCCAATACCCAGAAGTTATTTGAAATATGCCGCGGGGCATGTAACAATACGTACTATATACAGACACTTGACGATTTGGATTTGAATCAATTAGGGTCAGTGGAAACAGTAGGTATTACAGCAGGGGCATCCACGCCCAACAATATAATTGAGGAGGTTCAAAATAATGTCAGAATTATCTTTTGAACAGATGTTAAACGAGTCATTCAAAACAATCCATAATGGAGAAGTAGTGGAGGGTACCGTAATCGATGTCAAACCCGATGAAATTATCCTGAATATCGGATATAAGGCGGACGGTATTATTACGAAAAACGAATACTCCAATGATCAGTCTCTTGATCTGACAACAGTTGTTTCTGTCGGAGATACTATGACAGTCAAAGTGCTGAAAGTAAATGACGGAGAGGGACAGGTTCTTCTTACATATAAGAGACTTGCCGTTGAAAAAGGAAATGAGAGACTGCGTGAAGCTTATGAAAACAAGGAAGTATTAAAGGCAACCGTTACCCAGATTCTGGGAGGCGGTATCTGTGCTACAGTAGATGAAGTGAGAGTATTCATTCCTGCCAGCCTTGTTTCTGATTCTTATGAAAAAGATCTCAGCAAATATGAAGGCAAGGAAATTGAATTCGTAATCAGTGAATTCAATCCCCGCAGAAATCGTGTGATCGGCGACAGAAGACAGCTTCTGGTTGCAGAGCGCGCAGAAAAACAGAAAGAACTTTTCGCAAAACTGAAGGTAGGGGATACGGTTGAAGGAACAGTCAAGAATGTAACGGACTTCGGTGCGTTTATTGATCTTGGCGGTGTAGACGGCCTTCTTCATATTTCTGAAATGTCATGGGGACGTGTCGATAATCCGAAGAAACTGTTCCATGTAGGCGACACTCTGAAAGTGCTCGTTAAGGATATCCATGATACAAAGATTGCGCTCAGCCTGAAGTTCCCGGAGACAAATCCGTGGGTAAATGCAGCTGAAGATTTCGCAGTAGGCACCATTATTACAGGAAAAGTTGCACGTATGACAGACTTTGGCGCATTTGTTGAGCTTGCACCAGGTGTAGATGCGCTTCTTCATGTGTCTCAGATCTCCAGAGCTCATGTGGATAAACCGTCTGATGTCCTTTCCATTGGACAGGAGATTACAGCTAAGATTGTTGATCTTAATGAAGCTGAGAAGAAAATCAGCCTGAGTATGAAGGCTCTTGAGCCGGAACACACAGAGGCTCCGGAAGCAGCTCCGCTGGAAGAAGAGGAGCAGACAGAAGAGTAAAATACTTGTCAGAACATATATAACCGGGCGTACAGCCTGCAAAAAATACCGGGATTTTATCCCGGTATTTTTTACGTTTCTGACAGAAAACAAAAAATGTTCACAGAAAGATGCAATTTTTGTCGTAAGATCACTGGATTTTAATGGCACATTTTAGTACAATAGACTTATTGTGAGAACAGGCGGCGCAGGGCAGAAATTATCTGATTCCCCGGCTGCCGGAAAAGAAAGGATGAGAAAAAATGCGACTTTTGACATTTTCAGGCGGAATTCATCCGGATGACGGAAAGCGCTTTTCAAAAGACTGTGAAGTAAAACCCGTCATACCTCATGGGGAAATGGTCTATCCGCTTTCCCAGCACATTGGTGCACCGGCAAAACCAGTAGTTAAGAAAGGCGATTCCGTCTTAAAAGGCCAGATGATAGCTGAAGCCGGCGGTTTTGTATCAGCACCGGTCCACGCTTCCGTGTCCGGCACGGTTAAAGGAATAGAGCAGCGCTTTAATCCTGCAGGAACAAAAACAGACTGCATTATAATTGAAAACGACGGACAGTATACGGAAATAGAGTATGAGCCTGTAAAACCGCTTAATGAAATGAGCCGGGAAGAGATTCTCGAAAAAATCGGAAATGCCGGAATCGTCGGCATGGGCGGCGCAGGTTTTCCTACAAGAGTAAAACTCTCCCCAAAAGAACCGGATAAAATCGAATACGTAATTGCAAACTGCGCAGAGTGTGAGCCTTATATTACGGCAGATTACCGCAGAATGCTGGAGAACACTCAGGAGCTGGTAAGCGGAATGAAAGTTCTCCTTACAATTTTCCCGAATGCAAAGGGAATCTTTGCCGTGGAAGACAATAAAAGGGATTGCATTGAAAAACTGGAGGAGGCCATTCAGACAGAAGAACGCATGGACGTGAAAGCAATGATGACCAAATATCCCCAGGGCGCGGAACGTCAGCTGATTTACACTGTAACAAAAAGGGCCATCCACTCAGCCATGCTGCCGGCAGATGCCGGTTGTATCGTTGACAATGTGGAGACGCTCATCAGCATTCATCGGGCAGTAATTGAAGGAAGGCCTCTTACAGAAAGGGTTGTCACAGTAAGCGGTGACGCTGTAAACAGTCCGGGTAATTTTAAAGTCCTTCTGGGAACCAGCCATCGGGAACTTGCCGAAGCTGCAGGCGGTTTTTCCACAGAACCGGAAAAACTGATTTCCGGCGGACCGATGATGGGATTTGCGATGGTCACACTGGACGCACCGGTAACAAAAACATCGTCTTCCCTGCTTGCCTTTAAGAAGGATCAGGTTTCCCGTCTTCAGGAATCTGCATGTATTAACTGCGGCCGCTGTGTGCAGGTGTGCCCCAGCAGAATCATTCCGTCCAGACTTGCAGACTATGCAAAACGTCATGACGAAGCTTCTTTCGTGGCAATGAACGGACTGGAATGTGTAGAATGCGGCTCATGCAGTTATGTCTGTCCGGCGAAGCGTCAGCTGAAACAGGCAATTGGTTCCATGCGGAAAACTGCACTGGCGAACAGAAAGAAATAACAGGATGAGTAAAGAGAGGTGTCAGGTAAATTGAACGAGAATTATAATGTATCATCTTCGCCGCATATCCGTGACCGGATTACCAGCAGTAATATTATGCTTATGGTAGTAATTGCACTGCTTCCGGCTACCTTTTTCGGAATCTGGAATTTCCGGAAAGAGGGCGCGTGGCTTCTTGTAATTGTAACGGTTGCTGCGGCGGTTTTATCAGAATACATATGGGAAAAACTTATGCATAAGCCGGTTACTATAGGAGATCTCAGCGCAGTAGTTACAGGACTTCTGCTCGCCCTGAATCTTCCGCCCACTCTTCCTCTGTGGATGGGCGCTCTTGGTTCTGTATTTGCTATTATTGTAGTAAAACAGCTTTTCGGCGGACTGGGACAGAACTTTATGAATCCTGCTCTGGCAGCCCGTTGTTTTCTGCTTATCTGCTTTGCCGGACGTATGACATATTTTGTATATGACGGTGTGACCGGTCCTACTCCGCTTGCAGAACTGAAAGCTGGTCAGGCCGTTAATACGATGGATATGCTCATTGGAAATATCCGTGGAACCATAGGAGAGACTTCTGTAATTGCAATCATGATCGGGGCAATGTTCCTTCTGCTTACGGGTGTAATTGATCTGGACATACCAGCGTCCTATCTCGTTTCCTTTGTCGCATTTATTGTTATTTTCGGAGGACATGGCTTTGATCCCCAGTATATTACAGCACATCTGTGCGGAGGAGGCCTGATGCTCGGTGTATGGTTTATGGCTACAGACTATGTCACTTCGCCCATAACATCGACAGGAAAGATTATTTACGGCATCTGTATGGGGCTGCTCACCGGGCTGTTCCGTATTTTTGGCGGCTCGGCGGAAGGGGTTTCATATGCAATCATAATCAGCAATCTTCTTGTGCCGTTGATCGAAAAGATTACTCTTCCAAAACCATTTGGCAAAGGAGGGGAAAAACATGAATAAGATAATAAAAAACACTTTGATCCTGACTGTTATTACTGTGGTGTCAGGACTTCTGCTCGGAATCGTATACGATATTACGAAGGAACCAATTGCAGCTGCTCAGGAGAATTCAAAACAGGCGGCTTACCGCACTGTTCTGCCGGATGCCGCTTCTTTTGAAGATTATAAGGATTTTGATCCGGAAGAGGCAGCGGCGCTTATCAAAGACAACGGTTATACCGATGACCTTACAGAAGTTGCTGTGGGAAAATCAGACAGCGGCGAAACCGTAGGATACGTGCTGAATGTTACATCCCACGCCGGATATGGCGGAGATATTCAACTTTCTGTCGGAATCCTGAGTGACGGAACAATATCCGGTGTAGAGATGCTTTCCATCAGCGAAACGGCCGGACTTGGAATGAAGGCCGACGAGCCTGATTTCAAGGACCAGTTCAAAGATAAAAACGTGGAAAAATTCTCTTATACAAAAAGCGGCGCATCTGCAGACAATGAAATCGATGCAATCAGCGGCGCAACGATTACGACAAGCGCTGTTACCAATGCGGTAAACTCAGCACTGGTATATTTCCACAATGAGTTAGGAGGCGGCAGCAATGAATAAATGTACCGAACGAATTTATAACGGTCTTGTAAAAGAAAATCCGACTTTTGTTCTTATGCTTGGAATGTGTCCTACCCTGGCAGTAACGACTTCTGCCATAAATGGTATCGGAATGGGACTTTCCACCACAGCTGTGCTGATTATGTCCAACATGCTTATTTCCATGCTGCGGAAAATTATACCGGATTCTGTCAGAATGCCGGCATTTATTGTTGTAGTTGCTTCGTTTGTAACAATTGTGGACTTCCTTCTGGAAGGATTTGCCCCGGATCTGTATTCTTCTCTGGGACTTTATATTCCACTGATTGTTGTAAACTGTATTATTCTGGGAAGAGCAGAGAGCTACGCCTCTAAAAACCCGGTGCTTCCCTCAATCTTTGACGGTATAGGCATGGGACTTGGATTTACGGTGGGACTGACGTCTATCGGTATTGTCCGGGAACTGATCGGTGCAGGACAGATCTTCGGATTTCAGGTTATGCCGGATTCATACGAACCCCTTACAATCTTTATCCTGGCGCCGGGCGCTTTCTTTGTTCTGGCATGCCTTGTAGCACTCCAGAACAAGGTGAAAAAGAGTCTGGCCCGAAAAGGAAAGAAAGTTCCGGCTACAGCAGGCTGCGGAGAAGGATGTGCTTCCTGCGCCAGCCGTGGAATCTGCGGCGGACATCTTGTGTCAGATACACCGGAAAAGGAGGACGTATAAATGCAGGAATTATTATTGATCGCAGTCGGTTCTGCTTTTGTAAATAATGTTGTGTTAAGTCAGTTCCTTGGAATCTGCCCGTTCCTCGGCGTTTCCAAGAATGTTAAAACCGCAGCCGGTATGGGCGGAGCAGTCGTGTTCGTTATTACGATTTCTTCCTTTGTTACCGGACTGATCTATAAATATATACTGGGCAATCCGAACATTATGGGCGGTGAGCTGGAATATCTGAATACAATTGTATTTATTCTTGTTATTGCGGCCCTTGTCCAGTTCGTGGAAATGTTTTTAAAGAAAGTTATGCCTCCGCTGTATAATGCCCTTGGTGTCTATCTGCCTCTGATTACTACCAACTGTGCAGTACTTGGAGTAGCGCTGACCAATGTACAGGAAGGATACGGACTTCTGGAAGGCGTGGTAAACGGCTTTGCCACAGCCGTAGGATTTCTTGTGTCTATTGTCCTTATGGCAGGAATACGGGAAAAAATTGAACACAATGATATTACAGAATCCTTTCAGGGAACACCCATTGTTCTTGTAACCGCCGGTCTGATGGCGATTGCTTTCTTCGGATTCTCAGGTTTGATATAGGAGGAAGGCAGATATGAGTATAACAGGAATTCTTTTGGCGGCCGCTATTGTAGGCGGCACAGGATTATTCATCGGCGTCTTTCTTGGAATTTCGGGAAAGAAATTCGCCGTGGAGACAGATGAGAGATGGGAAGCAATCGTGGATGCCCTTCCAGGCAATAACTGCGGCGGATGCGGATATGCCGGCTGTTCCGGACTTGCTACTGCAATTGTATCCGGAGAGGCAGAAGTAAACGCATGTCCGGTAGGCGGCGCCCCGGTTGCGGAAGAAATCGGGAAAATCATGGGTGTTGACGTTTCTGCTCAGGAAAGAAAAACAGCGTTCGTAAAATGTGCAGGAACCTGTGAAGCAGCAAAGGATGAGTATACATATTCCGGAATCAAAGACTGTATTATGGCATCCCAGATGCAGGACGGCGGTGCAAAAGGCTGTTCCTACGGATGCCTTGGTTATGGTTCCTGTATGGAAGCCTGTCCTTTTGACGCAATCCATATTATCGACGGCATTGCAGTTGTAGACCGGGAGGCCTGCAAAGCCTGCGGCAGATGCGTGAAAGTCTGCCCGAAACATCTGATTGAACTGATCCCGTATAAACAGAAAACATTTGTACAGTGCAATTCCAACGATAAAGGAAAATCATTGATGGAAGTGTGCCAGACAGGGTGCATCGGCTGCCGGCTCTGTGAAAAAAATTGTGAAGCGCAGGCAATTACTGTGAATAACTTCCTGGCGCATATTGATCCGGAGAAATGTACAAACTGCGGCATCTGCGCAGAGAAGTGTCCGAGAAAGGTTATCAGAATGCTGGAAAACTGATACTGTCATAGAAAAAAGCGCCCCTTCCTCCGGAAATATCGGAGGAAGGGGCGCTTCCGCATACTGTTCTGTCTTCATTCATTTCTTTATGACTGCTTATCCAGAATGCGGACCGGAAGCTCTTCGCTGCTTACATGAATTTCCATATCATCTGTTACAAACACAGCCTCCACACCATCCAGGCTTCTGATCAGCTCCATGCCTTTATCCAGACCAAGGAGAAAACAGGTGGTGCTCAGGGCGTCTCCCTGCGCAGAGCTGTCTGATATGATTGTTACCTGGTTCAGTCCGGTATCTGCCGGATAGCCGGTTGAAGGGTCAAGAATATGATGATAGATTTTTCCGTCCTTTTCAAAATACCGCTCATAATTTCCGGAGGAAACGACGGATTGTCCGGATATGGAGACAGAAGCAAGAACCGTACCGGTTTCGGAAAATGGCTTCTGAATACCGATCTGAAAATCTGTTCCGTCATACCGTCCGCCGACAGCAAGCATATTTCCGCCCAGGTTGATCAGGGCATGTTTTACTCCTTCGCTTTCCAGGTATTCTTTAATCCGGTCAGCGATATAACCTTTTGCAATTCCCCCCAGATCAATCGCTGCTTCCGGATCTGTCAGCGTAACAGTACATCCATTTACCTGTACGCAGCGGTAATCAATGTGCGAAACGGCTTCTGAGAGTTCTTCCGCATCCGGAATATCATGATTTTCACTGTCATGAAAATCCCAGAGGCTGCTGGCAGGTGCAATTGTTATATCGAACAGGCCTCCGGAAAGACGTCCGTACCGGCATCCCAGTTTAATCAGTTCTGCAGTTTCTTCCGATACTGTAACCGGCTGCCCCTCTGCATGGTTAATGGCAGATATTTCACTGGTCTCGATATGCGCACTCAGCAATTGTTCGTAAGACCGGCACATTTCCATACAGTGGTTCAGCGTATTCATATCCGTTCCCCAGGCTTCAATTGTTACAACCGTATCAAAATACATCCCGGTTACGGAAAGGGATTCCGAGTTTCGGGGAGAAGAGCATGCTGTAGCTGCCAATGCTGTGACTGCAGCAGTCAGAAGTAAGATAAATTTTTTCATATTTTTATTCTGTTCCTTTCCTGCCTTATTATAGCCGGTTCTTTATGAAATCACAACCCGGTTATAAACGGACCGGTAATCGAACGTGTGGTTGCACAATAGGGACAGGTGTGCTATGATATCTGACGAAAGAGGTAAAAACATGAAAAAAAACGACTGGATACTGGCCGGCGGAATTCTTATTGTCTGTATCTTCTTTTTCGCATTTCATTTTCTGCAGACAAAGGAAGGCGAAGGACAGGTTGTCATTTCTGTAGCAGGTGAAGAGTATGCCGTATACAGCCTGGCTGATGACCGGTCTGTCTCTGTCGGCGATACAAATCGTCTGATTATAGAAAACGGAACCGTAAAAATGGAATGGGCGGACTGCCCGGATCAGATCTGCGTCAGCCACAGGAAGATTTCCCGGGACGGCGAGAGTATTATCTGCCTGCCGAATCAGGTTGTAGTTACAATACAAAGCAGTGATTCTGCTGACATAGACGGTGTGGCACAGTAACTGTTTGCCGAAAGGAAGATAGAAGAGTGAGAAACAGAAAAAACAAAGCAGCCGTTTTCGGCGTTTTTACTGCCCTTGCGCTGATTTTCAGCTATGTGGAGCTCCTGATCCCGGTTAACTTCGGGATTCCCGGAGCCAAGCTCGGCCTGGCTAACCTGGTAATCGTTATTGTGCTTTACAAAACAGACTGGAAAGAAGCGCTGCTGCTGTCTGTGGTCAGAATTATTCTTGCAGGATTTCTGTTTGGAAATCTTTTCGGCATCCTGTACAGCCTGGCCGGCGGGATCCTCAGTCTTGCAGTGATGGCGCTGCTGAAAAGAACCGGAGCTTTCAGTGTAATCGGAGTCAGTATGGCTGGCGGAGTCAGCCACAATGTGGGACAACTTATTATGGCAATGCTGGTTGTAGAAACCTATGCTGTCGGCTATTATCTGCCGGTACTGTTAATTGCAGGCCTGATTACCGGCACGGTGATCGGCATCGCAGGACGGGAGATGCTGAAACGGCTTGACAGGGTTGTCCTGAATTAAAAACAGAAGAAAGAGGAAAATTATGATTTCATATGTGAGAGGTGAACTTGCTGCGGTGGAAGAACAGAAGGCCATCGTAGATGTAGGCGGAATCGGCTACGGCATCTTTATGTCCAACCAGGCACTTGCCTTACTGCCTCAGCCGGGAAACGAAGTAAAAATATATACATATTTCAGTGTCCGGGAAGATGCCATGCAGCTTTTCGGATTTCTTACCAGAGACGACCTGGAAATCTTCCGTCTGGTTATCGGTGTCAGCGGGATCGGCCCGAAAGGGGCCCTTAATATCCTGTCGGCCATGAGCCCGGACGAACTCCGTTTTGCTGTTATGTCAGGGGATGCAAAAGCGATTTCCGCAGCGCCGGGAATCGGGAAAAAGACAGCGGAAAAACTGATTGTCGAGCTGAAGGATAAAATCAATATTGAGGATGTCCTGGATCATGCCGCACATGGTGAAGATACAGGCCTGGCTGAAAAGCAGTCTGCAGAAGAAGGCATTCAGTCAGAAGCCGTACAGGCCCTGGTCGCTCTCGGATACGGAAGCACGGAGAGTATCCGGGCGGTAAAGAAAGCTTCTGCAGACTGCACTACTGCAGAGGAACTGCTGAAAGAAGCTTTGAAATTTCTTTTTTAATTTACATTTACTGTACCGGATAACCGGTAATTTTCCCCGGAAGAGGAGATGGACAGAGGGAAGTTATGGGAAGACGAATTATTACAACAGAAAACCTGGAGGAAGATATTAAGATCGAAGGGGAATTAAGGCCTCTCTCTCTTAAGGAATATGTCGGACAGGTGAAAACAAAACAGACTCTGGAAATTTATATAAAAGCAGCCAAAGAAAGGGGCGAACCCCTGGATCATGTATTATTTTACGGTCCTCCCGGACTGGGAAAAACCACCCTTGCCGGGATTATCGCCAATGAGATGGGCGTAAATATGAAAGTTACTTCCGGACCGGCCATAGAGAAACCGGGAGAAATGGCAGCCATTCTGAACAGCCTGCAGGAAAATGATGTCCTGTTTGTGGATGAGATCCATCGGCTGAACCGGCAGGTAGAAGAAGTTCTTTACCCGGCCATGGAGGATTATGCCATTGATATTATGATCGGGAAAGGTGCAGGAGCGAGATCCATCCGGCTGAATCTGCCCAAATTCACACTGGTAGGAGCCACCACACGGGCGGGGATGCTTACGGCTCCGCTCAGGGACCGGTTCGGCGTTGTGAACCGTCTGGAATTTTATACGGACGAAGAACTGAAGACAATTGTACTGCGTTCTGCAAAAGTCCTTAATGTGGAAATTGAAGAAGAAGGGGCACTGGAGCTGGCAAGACGTTCCAGGGGTACTCCCCGTCTTGCCAACAGACTGCTCAAGCGGGTCCGGGATTTTGCTCAGGTCAAATACGATGGAGTCATCACAAAAGAGGTGGCCAATTATGCACTGGATCTTCTGGATGTGGACAAATACGGCCTTGACCATATCGACAGAGGGATTCTGCTTACTATGATCGAGAAGTTTCAGGGAGGGCCGGTCGGACTGGATACACTTGCAGCGGCTGTCTCTGAAGATGCCGGAACTCTGGAAGATGTCTATGAACCATATCTGCTGAAGAACGGATTTATTCAGAGAACGCCCCGAGGAAGAGTCGTGACAGAGCTGGCATACCGGCATCTGGGAATTCCCTCTCCGCTCCGGGAGGGATGATTTTGTCAAAAAACTGTTGGGTTTTACTGGCAAATAGTTTATAATAGCATGTAAGAAACGCGAGGAGGATGCTATGAGTTCGGCAAAACATTTTACAGAAGTACTAATAGGGGGGAAGGTATATACCTTAAGCGGGTTTGAAGGCGAGGAGTACCTGCAGAAAGTATCTTCCTATCTGAACCACAAGATAACAGAGTGTGCAAACAGCGAGGGATACAGAAAGCAGAGCGCTGATACGAGAAATGTACTCCTCGCGCTGAATATCGCAGATGACTATTTTAAAGCCAAAAAACAGGGGGACTCCCTTGAAAACGATATCGAGATGAAAGACAAAGAGATGTATGATCTGAAACACGAACTTATCTCCGCACAGATCAGACTTGAAAACGCGGAAAAAGAACTGGCGAAGATGAAGGAAGAGAACAATGATCTCCAGATGCAGATCGTTAAACTGGAGACAGAGATGAAAAACAGAAGACGATAATATGTAGGTGGGCTGTCAGAAACGACAGCCTGCTTCATGTTATGGGATATCCCCATATATGCGAAACAGGAAATAAAGGAGAGGACCGAATGACAGACAGACCGATTGAAATTCTTGCCCCGGCGGGTTCTTATGAATGTTTTCAGGCTGCAATTGCTGCAGGTGCGGATGCGGTATATGCGGGCGGTTCCAGATTCGGAGCCAGAGCATACGCCGATAATTTTACAGAAGAAGAGCTGATCCGGGCGATAGAAGAGGCGCACCTGTTTGGAAAAAAACTTTATCTTACAGTAAATACCCTTCTTAAGGATACCGAGATCGAAGAGCTTTATGCCTATCTGTCTCCCCTTTATGAAAAGGGGCTGGATGCCGTAATTGTACAGGATACAGGAGTGCTGGAATACATCCGCGCAAATTTCCCGGGACTTGATATTCATGCAAGCACTCAGATGACGATTACAGGTTATCCGGGAGCAGCATTTTTTGAAAAGGCCGGAGCAGTACGTGTTGTCCCGGCCCGGGAACTTTCCCTTTCAGAAATCCGGGAGATCCGCAGGCATACGGATCTGGAGATCGAGTGCTTTGTACACGGAGCTCTCTGTTACTGCTATTCCGGCCAGTGTCTGCTAAGCAGTGTAATCGGCGGCAGAAGCGGGAACAGAGGGCAGTGCGCCCAGCCGTGCAGACTTCCCTGGACAGCCGGAGGACAGCAGAAATATTATATGAGCCTGAAAGATATGTGTACGCTGGATCTGATCCCGGATCTTGCAGAAGCAGGCGTGGATTCCTTTAAAATTGAAGGACGGATGAAAAAGCCCGAATATGTCGCCGCTGTCACATCTGTATACCGCAAATATACAGATCTGTATCTTAAAAAAGGCCGTAAAGAATTTCAGATTGACCCCAGAGACCGGGAAATGCTCCTTGATCTGTATAACAGGGGCGGGTTCCAGTCAGGATACTATAAGCAGCATAACGGGAAACATATGCTCAGCCTGGACAAACCGAATCACGCGGGTGTTCCGGCAGTCAGGGTAACCGGCATCCGGGGGCGGAAGATAGAGGGGACAACCCTTACCGATCTGAAAAAAGGAGATATTCTTGAACTGGGACCGGGAAAGAAAAGCAATTATACACTGGGAACGGATCTGAAAAAAGGAGATACGGTTTCAATCCTGCTTCCGAGAGACGGGAAGGCAGAAAAGGGAACCATATTCCCCCGGGTACGCAGCGAGAGTCTGATTCAGAACATCCGGCAGACCTTTCTCCTGGCGAAACCGCAGAAAGCAGTGACCGGAGTTCTTTCTCTGATTCCCGGTACATCTGCCTGCCTTACCGTAACAAGCGGCGGACAGAGTATTTCCGTACGATCTGAAGAAAAAGTACAGACTGCGCAAAACCGGCCGCTGGACGAGGAAACACTGAGAAAAAGGCTATCAAAAACCGGCGGAACGGATTTCTTTTTTGCTGCTCTGGAAATCCGGATGGAGGGAAATGTCTTTTTTCCGATGCAGGAACTGAACCACATGCGCAGATCTGCTCTGGAACAGCTGAGGCAGAAACTGGTGTCTTCCTGGTACCGTCCTGCAGTCCCGGAACAGAATACAGAAACAGACCGTGTTTCTGCAGCAAAAGAGTGTGATAATCCCCCGGCTCTGTCTGTTCTGGCTGAGACAATGGAACAGCTTGAAGAAACCGCAGCATATATTTCCAGATATCCATCCAGCAGGATCCGGCGGATTTACGCAGACTGCCGTATAAGCAGCCGGTTCTTCGAGGATGAAAAACTGATTTCCATATTGTCCGGGCTCCGGACGGAGGGAAGAGAGATCTTCCCTGCTATGCCCCATGTGTTCCGTGAAAAGGAAAGGATCCGATTTGAGGAACAGAAAAAGAAGTTTTCGGGTTTCCCGATGGACGGGATGCTTGTTCGAAGTTATGAAGAAGTCAGTGCCCTGATGGACTGCGGATTTGACAAAACAATCATTCTGGACCATAATCTATATATGTTTAACCGGTGGGTAAAGAAATTCTGGACTCAAGCCGGTATAACGGAATTTACAGCGCCTGTGGAGCTCAGCAGTAAAGAACTTGCAGGGCTTGGTCTTGACGCTGCGGAACTGATTGCCTATGGCCGTATTCCGGTTATGGTTTCCGCCCAGTGCATTTCTTCTGCAGCCGGACACTGCCGGAAAAAAAGCGGACTTATTTTTATCGAGGACAGGTTCAGAAACCGGTTCCCTGTAAAAAATTACTGTGATACCTGCTACAATGTGATCTACAATACTCTTCCCGTCTATCTTGGGAATCAGCAGGAAATCCTTGAACGGCTTGCGCCGCGAAGACTGCGTATTCAGTTTTCTGTGGAAAACAGGAAACAGATACGGGAGGTCCTTTCGCTGTTTGAAGGAGAAAACGGAAGCCGCCCGGTCAGCACGGAGGCACCCTTTTCATTTACACAGGGACATTTTAAGAGAGGAATAATTTAAAGCGGGTGAAAAAGTGGTAAATATAACGATCCAATTATCGAAATACATCATAATAATACTCATGGCTGCATATACCTTTTCCTGTTTTTCTATTTTTACACGCAGTTATGAAGATGAGGAAAACCGGGTTCTGATCTGCCAGAATGTTCTGATGTTTCTGATTCAGGCAGTGGCTTTCGGCGTAATGTTTCTTGCTACAGATGATATGAGAATTCTCATTATCTGCGGAGCGCTGTTTATTGTACTCCTGGCGGTAATTCTTCTGTATAATCTGATTTATCCGAATGTGTCGCGGCTTGTTGTCAACAATATGTGTATGCTCATTACTGCAGGTATGATCATGATTACGAGACTTTCTGCGGATAATGAAACAGCCTACGGCTCTGCGGTCCGGCAGATGGCCTTTGTTATTCTGGGAGTTATATTCGGACTGGTTGTTCCTGTACTGATCAGAAAACTTACCTTTCTGGATCAGTGGACGTACATTTACGCAGGCGTAGGCGGGGCGGCACTTCTTGTAGTTGCAGTGTTTGCCACTGCATCCGGAGGAGCAAAACTCGGATTCAGCCTGTTTGGCGTAAATATTCAGCCTTCTGAATTTGTAAAAATAATTTTTGTTTTCTTTGTGGCGTCAAGTCTGAAAAAATCCACAGAGTTTAAAAATGTTGTCGTTACAACGATTATAGCGGCAGCACATGTGCTGATCCTGGTTGTTTCTACAGATCTGGGAGCCGCACTGATCCTGTTTGTGGTATATCTGGTTATGCTTTATGTTGCCACAAGACAGCCGTTATATGTACTGGCGGGAATTGCGGCAGGATGTCTGGCTGCCGTAGCGGGCTATCATCTGTTTTCACACATTCAGGTCCGTGTGGAAGCCTGGCAGGACCCGATTGCCACTTATAACGGAAGCGGATACCAGGTGGCTCAGTCACTGTTTGCCATCGGAACAGGAGGATGGTTCGGCACAGGTCTGTTTAAAGGACAGCCGGATATGATTCCCGTATCGGAAACGGATTTTATCTTTTCTGCAATTACGGAAGAAATGGGTGTCATCTATGCTCTGTGTCTGATTCTGATCTGCGTAAGCTGTTATGTTATGTTCCTGAATATTGCCATGGAACTGCGCAACCCGTTTTATAAACTGGTAGCGCTTGGACTTGGAACCTGCTATATTTTCCAGGTATTTCTGCAGATCGGAGGCGTTACCAAATTCATTCCCTCTACAGGAATGACGTTGCCATTTGTCAGCTACGGAGGCAGTTCCATGCTGAGTACCATGATTATGTTCGGCATTATCCAGGGACTCTATATATTAAGAGAAGATGAAGAGGAAAAAATAGAACGAAAAAAAGAAAGGGAGCTGAGAAATGAACTGGGAAGAAGTACCGGGCGAAAGACAGCGAAAAACAGGCCGAAATTCGAAGAAGTCCCGAAACAGAGACCGAGGTCGGGGCAGAGGCAGAGAACGCGCTCGAAATAAAGAATTTGCAAGGGTCACCTACTTTTTTGTTATTCTTTTTATTGCCCTTATGATCTATATCGTCTACTTTACGATTGCCCGTGCAGGCAGTTTTGTAAACAGTCCGTATAACAAACGCCAGGATCTGTTTGCGGAAACTGTTGTCCGGGGAGATATAGTAGACAGAAATGGAAATGTACTGGCGGAAACAGTGGTAGCAGACGACGGAACAGAGACAAGAAATTATCCCTATGGTTCTGTTTTTGCCCATGTGATCGGATACAGCGATACAGAACTGGGAAAAACAGGGCTGGAGTCTGTTGAGAATTTTGAGCTTCTTACATCAAATGCTTTTTTCGTGGAAAAGATTCAGAATGAATTCCGCGGAGAAAAGAATATAGGAGATACCGTCGTAACCACTCTGGATGCGGACCTGCAGCAGGCGGCATATGATGCTCTCGGAGATAATAAAGGTGCTGTAATCGTTATGGAAGCAGATACAGGGAAAATCCTGGCTATGGTATCAAAGCCCACCTTTGATCCCAATGAAATCCGGTCTGACTGGGAATCTCTGAATTCAGACGAGGAAAACAGTCCTCTTTTAAACCGTGCTACAAATGGCTCCTATGCCCCCGGGTCTTCCTTTAAAGTTGTTACCACACTTGCGTTTATGCGCCAGAACAGCAACTATGCGGATTATACTTATGACTGTACCGGAAAAATTACAGTAGGAGACACTACCATTCACTGTGCCGGAGGAAGCGTGCACGGACATGAAGATCTGGAAAGCTCTCTGGCAAACTCATGCAACGCCTCCTTCTCCAATATCGGACTATCGCTGAATATTCCGGAATACAGAAAAACTGCAGAGGATCTTCTTTTCAATAAACCTCTGCCTTCTGTTCTGGATTATACAAAAAGTTCTTTTACGCTGACAGAAGATTCCAGTTCTGCCGAGATTATGATGACTGCAATGGGACAGGGCAATACGATGGTAAGTCCGTATCATATGGCGCTGATTACTCAGGCGATTGCCAATGGCGGTACTATGATGGAGCCCTATCTCGTCGACAGTGTTACAAACTATACAGGAAGCGAAGTACGGAAAAATGTTCCGAAGAGTTACAAAAGAGTGATGACCTCGGAAGAAGCTGCCCAGCTTAAGGAATATATGACTGCAGTGGTTGAAGAGGGAACAGCTTCTGTTCTGAGCGGGAAACCGTACACGGTAGCCGGGAAGACCGGTACAGCCGAGTACAGCATGTCCGACAAAGACCGGACCCATTCCTGGTTTATCGGCTTTACCAATGTAGATAATCCGGAACTGGTTATTTCTGTAATCACTGAGGGATCCGATGGAAGCACAAGCGGCAGGGCAGTATCTCTGGCAGGGCAGATTCTGGATTCTTATTACAACTGACAGACGGAGAAAGAATATGCATGTAAAATTTTACTGTGATCTGTATGTCAGCAGGGGCTGGCAGAAGAAAAAACGCACACTAAAAAGGAAGCTGAAAAAGAAAAAACTTCTTCCTTCCGTCTATATTCTTGCACTTTCCCAGGGGACCCGGAACCAGCTCGAATTTTTTTCTTCGGTTCTGCTTCATCAGCATATATTTGACAGCGCGGAACTTTTTGTGATCGGATTCGCAGACGGGTATGATGAAGCGCTTTCCCTTGTTGAACAGATAACCGACAAAGTGTATCACGAAACGGGCACAGCCGATATTCGCCGTTTTATTCTGAAACGGCAGGAAGAATTTGATATAACGGGACGGTAAAACGGATGCTACATATATTTTTCCTTATTCTGAAAATATTAGGACTGATACTTCTTGCTGTAATCGGAGTGATTCTCCTTCTGCTGGCTGCTCTTATTCTGCTTCCTGCGCGGTACATTGCCGCCGCTTCCTGGGATGGAACAATGGAATCCGTCAGATGGAGAGTGAAGTTTCACTGGCTGCTTCATCTGATTGCCGGGGAAGCTGTCTATGAAAACGGCAGACTTATCTGGAGATTCCGGGCAGCCTGGAAAAGTTCTGACAGCACCGGCGAATCCGAAAAGTCTCCGCCGGCAGCACCGGACAGAAAATCCCCTTCAAAAAAGAAATCCGACAGCAGTCCGGGAAATGTGAAAAAAACGGAAACAGTACTGCCGGAAGAAAAAGATAGAGCAGTACAGAAAGAAAAAACGGAAATTCCGGAAGAAAAAGCAGAAAAATCTCCAAAGACTGCGTCCGGTCAGGCTGATATCCGCAGAATAGAAGCTGGAAAAAAAGCGGGAAAAACTGCGTCCGTTCAGAAGACACGAAAAAAAGCATTCCGGAGAAAGAAGAAAGAAAAGCGCTCTTTTTCTGAAAGAATCTCCGCATATTGGGAAAAAATAAAATATACATTAAAAAAAATATATGATAATATTAAATTGCTGACGAGAAAAAAAGAAAAACTTCACCGGTTTCTTACAAATGAAACACATAAAAATGCCTTTGCAAAGACGGTAAAAGAGCTGAAACGACTGCTTCGCTCTCTCAGACCGGGAAGACTGGAAGGAAAGATCGAATTTGGCTTTGAGGATCCGGCACATACCGGATATCTTCTGGCAGGAATCAGCATGATCTACCCGATGATCGGAGAATTTATTGATATCCGGGCGGACTTTGAGCACAAAGTTTTAAAAGGGTCTGTTCTGGCGGCAGGAAAACTCCGCCTCCTGTATCTCCTTATTCCGGCCTGGAACCTGTTTTTTGACAGGGATGTTAAGATAACATACAGACATATAAAAAATTTTAAACTGTAAAATATCAGAAAAAACAGATAGCGAAGAAAAACATAACAGATTATAAAAGGAGGCAATAAAGTATGGCTGACGAAAACAACAACTTTAAAGCAACGGTAGAATCTCTCTTCCGGGGGATGGACGGAGTGATTTCCTCCAAGACAGTAGTAGGAGACGCGATTCATATCAATGGTACCATTATTCTCCCGCTGGTTGACGTATCATTCGGAATCGGAGCCGGTTCATTTTCCGGTGAAAAGAAAGAAAGAGGAATGGGCGGTATCGGCGGAAAAATGTCTCCCAGTGCTGTAATTGTAATTCAGGACGGCAGAACAAAGCTGGTAAATATAAAAAATCAGGATACAATTACTAAAATACTGGATCTGGTTCCTGATGTTGTGGACAGGTTTACTTCCGGAAAAGAAGAGAAAATGACGGAAGAAGACGTTATGGATATTCTGGATTCCGATGAGGAAGACGAACAGGACTAGGAGGACAAGCCGCTGCCCGGATCTGATTCACAAAAGATAAATAGAATAGGATAAGGATATTGTGCATAGAATAAACCAACAGGATACACAGGAGCAGAAGGATGAAAAAAGTATGTGGGTTTGCACTGTTCTGGATTGCCATAGGCATGTTTATTATGATGCTCCTCCCCAATCTGGTGTGGGGCGTAATTCTGCTGCTGATTTTTCTTGTACTCGGGTATCGTTTGTTCTGCTGCTGAACAGCAAAGAAAAACCCGCATCTGTTATAAACACAGATACGGGTTTCATTTTCATTCTGTCTCGTGTGGAAGATTATGCTCTTTCAACGCGTCCTGATTTCAGGCATGATGTACAAACATACATTTTTTTGGAACCGCCTTCTGTTTTCACTCTGACGGATTTCACATTTGATTTCCACATTTTCGGTGATTTTCTATGAGAGTGGCTTACATTGTTACCAAAGTGAGCGCCCTTTTCACAAATAGCACATTTTGCCATGACTGCACCTCCTAACAATCTGAACTGGTCGTATAGACTCATAACAATGATATTCTATCAGAAACATTTTCCTATTGCAAGTATTTTTTAAAAAAAACGAATCTGTATTGTAAAATTTATGAAGTGATAGTATAATAATCATGTTATTTATGGTAAAAATCCATATAAGAACTGGAGGTAATATATGATGAAAGGAAGCATGAGCACAGATCTTGGAATCATTACAGTCAATCCTGAAGTGATCGCCAAATATGCGGGTTCCGTGGCGGTTGAGTGTTTTGGAATCGTTGGAATGGCGGCTGTTAATATGAAGGACGGACTGGTTCGCCTTTTGAAAAGAGAAAGCCTTACGCACGGAATTCAGGTGGAAATTTCAGATGACAATGCCATCACCCTGAATTTTCATGTCATTGTCGCTTATGGCGTGAATATCCTTTCTGTTTCTGATAACCTTATGAATAATGTAAAATATAAGGTAGAAGAATTTACCGGTATGACGGTAGAAAAGATCAACATCTTCGTTGAAGGTGTGAGAGTGATAGATTAAGGAGGATTTTATCGTGGCTGTTAAGACGATAAATACACAGATGCTTCAGAAGATGTTTCTTGCCGGTGCGGCAAATCTGGAAGCGAAAAAAGAATTCATCAATGAATTAAATGTATTTCCTGTGCCGGACGGCGATACCGGTACCAATATGACCCTGACGATTATGTCAGCGGCGAAAGAAGTAAAAGCCATTGAAAACCCGGATATGCTTTCTACTGCAAAAGCGATTTCTTCCGGCTCACTGCGCGGTGCCCGCGGAAACTCCGGAGTTATTCTTTCCCAGCTCTTAAGAGGATTTACAAAAGAAATCCGCGACTACGAGGAGATTGATGTCCCGGTTCTCGCAAGAGCCTGCGAAAGAGCGACCGCAACAGCTTATAAAGCTGTTATGAAGCCCAAGGAAGGAACCATTCTTACTGTAGCAAAGGGAATTTCCCAGAAAGCGGCGGAACTTGCGGAAACAACAGAGGATCTCGAGGTGTTTCTGCCGGAGGTTATCCGTTATGCCGAGGAAGTGCTGGCACAGACTCCTGAGCTTCTTCCGGTTCTGAAAGAAGCAGGTGTGGTAGACTCCGGCGGTCAGGGACTTGTAGAGATCCTTCACGGGGCTTATGATGCTTTTTCGGGCAAAGAAATCGATTATTCGGCAATCGATGCCGGAGAAGGAACCAAAATGGTAAAACCCTCCCGGCAGGCAGAAGCAGACATAAAATTCGGCTATTGTACGGAATTTATTATTATGACGGACAAGCCTTTTACTTCAAAGGACGAAACAGAGTTCAAGGGATATCTGGAATCCATCGGAGACTCGATTGTATGCGTTGCAGATGATGATATTGTAAAAGTCCATGTTCACACAAATGATCCCGGACTTGCCATTCAGAAAGCTCTCACATATGGCCAGCTCTCCCGGATGAAGATCGATAACATGCGGGAGGAACACCAGGAAAAGCTGATCCGCGATGCGGAAAAGACGGCGGCTCAGCAGGCTCAGGCTGCTGAACTCAAAAAGAAGAAAGAAGCACGGAAGGCGGTAGGATTCATCACCGTTTCCATCGGCGAGGGAATGAATGAAATTTTCCGTGAACTGGGCGTGGATTATATTATCGAAGGCGGCCAGACCATGAATCCGAGCACCGATGATATGCTGACTGCAATTGATCACGTAAATGCGGATCACATTTTTATCTTCCCGAATAACAAGAATATTATCCTGGCTGCAAACCAGGCGCAGTCGCTGACCAAAGATAAGGATATCATTGTTATCCCTACAAAAACGGTTCCGCAGGGAATCACCGCTATTATCAATTATATGCCCGAGGCAGATGTGGATACGAATATTGATGCGATGAAAGAAGGCATTTCCCATGTGAAAACCGGACAGGTAACTTATGCTGTAAGAGACACACATATTGACGATAAGGAAATTCATGAAGGCGACATCATGGGAATCGGTGATGAAGGAATTCTGTCCGTAAGTCAGTCTGTGGAGGAAGCGGCCAGAGAAATGCTTGCACTGATGGTTGATGAGGATTCCGAACTGATCAGTCTGTATTATGGACAGGACGTCTCAGAAGAAGACGCACAAAAATTTGCACAGACTGTGGAAGAACAGTATCCGGAAGTGGATGTTGATCTTCATTCCGGCGGACAGCCGATTTACTATTACGTACTTTCTGTAGAATAAAATTTCCGCAGGATGAGAAAAGGAAGGGAACGGGGCGTTCTCCCGACAGGGAGAATGCCCTTTTTTACAGGCGAAATAATCCGAACAGGGACTGTCCGGGCCCCTGGAGATTCGGAATGTGCCCTTTGGTACTTCCAGTGATTATAATAACAGACAGGAGCACTGAAATGAATGAAAAGAGCAGTATTGGAAACCTGAAGGGAATCGGCGAGAAAACAGAAGCTCTGTTTCGCCGGCTCGGAGTGAATACAATTGAAGATCTGATCCGGTATTATCCCAGGGGATATGACATTTTTGAAGACCCTGTTCCCATCAGCCAGCTGGAGGAGGGCAGAACCGCCGCTGTAACAGGCGCGGTCTTTGGAAGAATACAGGTGTCAGGCAATCAGCGCCTGCAGATTACAACGCTTTATCTGAAAGATCTGACAGGCACACTGAAAGTCATCTGGTTCCGTATGCCGTTTCTTAGAAATACGCTGGGGAAAAAAGGTCCCATTACCCTCAGAGGAAGAGTGGTAAGAAAGAGAGACGGTCTTGTAATGGAACATCCGGAAATCTACGATCCTTCTGTGAAATATGAGGAAAAAAGACATTCCATGCAGCCGGTGTACTCTCTGACGGCCGGGCTGACCAACAACGCTGTGATTAAAGCCGTAAAACAGGCGCTGGGCTGCGTCAGTGAAAAGCTGAATATTCTTCCCCGCAAAGTAGAAGAAACATACGGCTTTCCGCCATACACGCAGGCGGTAAAGATGATGCATTTCCCGGAAAATAAAGAAAGTTTTATCCGGGCAAGGGAACGGTTTGCATTTGAAGAATTTCTTGTATTTATTCTTTCTCTCCGTCAAATGAAACACTCCGGAGCAAGAGCGGAAAATCATTTTCATCTGCCGGATCACCCTCTGATTTCACGGTTTCTTGATCAGCTGCCCTATCAGCTTACCGGTGCACAGAAACGGGTGTGGGAAGAAATCCGTGCCGATATGCAGGGACCTGCGGTAATGTCCCGCCTTGTGCAGGGTGATGTGGGATCCGGAAAAACCGTTATCGCATTTCTTGCGCTTCTTCTTGCAGGATTAAACGGGTGCCAGGGCGCTCTGATGGCGCCGACAGAAGTACTTGCCAGGCAGCATTTTGAGACAATTTCAGGCATGCTTGAAGAGTATTCCCTTCCTCTGAAAGCAGAACTTCTCACCGGATCCATGACAGCACGTCAGAAACGGGAAGTCTATGAAAAGATTGAGACGGGCAGTGTTTCGATTGTAATCGGAACCCATGCGCTGATACAGGAAAAGGTACACTACAAAAATCTTGCCCTTGTTGTGACCGACGAACAGCACCGTTTCGGTGTCCGCCAGAGAGAAGCACTTGCCGGGAAGGGACAAAGCCCCCATATTCTCGTAATGAGCGCCACACCTATTCCCCGGACGCTTGCTATTATTCTGTACGGGGACCTGGACATTTCTGTAATTGATGAAATGCCGAAGAACCGTCTTCCGATTAAAAACTGTGTTGTAGATACCAGTTACAGGGAAACAGCGTATCATTTTATAAAAAAACAGGTCATGGAAGGACGGCAATGCTATGTAATCTGTCCTATGGTAGAAGAGAGTGAAAGCCTGGAAGCAGAAAATGTAATGGATTATTCATCTATGCTTTCAGAGGAAATGGGCGGGCAGATCCGGGTGGGATGTCTCCACGGACGTATGAAACAGCAGGAAAAAGACGCGGTAATGGATGCTTTCGGGCGAAATGAAATTCAGATTCTTGTCTCCACGACCGTAGTTGAAGTGGGAATCGACGTGCCAAATGCCACAGTTATACTCATCGAAAATGCAGAACGCTTCGGCCTTGCCCAGCTCCATCAGCTCCGCGGCCGTGTAGGAAGAGGAAAATACCAGTCATACTGTATTTTCATGTCCCCGTCAAAATCAAAAGAGACAAAAGAACGTCTGGAAATTCTGAATCATTCCAATGACGGTTTCTTTATTGCGGGAGAAGATCTGCGCCTGCGGGGGCCGGGAGATCTGTTTGGCATCCGCCAGAGCGGAATCCTGGATTTTAAGATTGCGGATGTCTTTCAGGATGGAAAGCTTCTTCAGACGGCCGGCAGAACAGCAGAAGAGATTCTGACTGATGACCCAGAGTTTACGCTTCCCGAGCACGCCGGACTTAAGAGATGCATAAACGACAAACTGCAGCAGATTATGCTGGAGACAACTTTATAATCCGGGAGTCATGCCCAAACAGCAGGACACAGTATCCGGAATATATACGGATGAATTGATCCAGGAGGGCCGATAATATGGAAAATGCAAACGTACTTCAGCTGAAAAACAGAAAATTTCCCGATTTTTATCTCTGTTTCTGCGGCTATTCGGAATGTTCGCCGCTTCACAGCTTCGGACCCGCAGTCAGGCCCAATTATATTCTTCATTACATTATCAAGGGAAAAGGCGTTTACCAGGCAGAAGGAGAACGCTATGAGCTGCAGGCCGGAGAGGGATTTCTGATTGAACCGGAAATCAGAACATTCTATCAGGCCGACGCTGATGAGCCCTGGACTTATCTGTGGATTGGCTTTAACGGAGAGAGAGCAGAGGAGTATTTAAAAGAAATCGGTCTTGGCGGCAGCCGGCTGACCTTCCATTGTACGGAAGGAGAAAAACTTGAGAAAATGATGTACAGACAGCTGGAAAACAGTACTTACAGTGTGGAGAATGACTTTCTCAGTGAAAGTTTCCTCTGTTCTTTCTTTGCAGTGCTTGCACATAGCATGGAACTGAATGCCCCGTCCGGGCCGAAAAGTGAGAATATGTATGTAAGGAAAGCATTAGAATATATACAGAATAATTATTCCTATGGGATAAAGGTATCTGACGCTGCGGCTTTTGTAGGCATCAGCCGAAGCTATCTGTACACACTTTTTCTGAAAACACTCGGCCTTTCTCCACAGGAATACCTGATCAGCTACAGGATCACAAGAGCGTCCCAGCTTCTTGTGATTACAGATCTTCCCGTAGAAGGAATTGCGCAGTCCTGCGGGTATGAAGATCCTCTTGTTTTCTCAAAAGCATTTAAAAAGCGCATGGGAATGACGCCTGTCCGGTACCGCAAGGTAAATCAGTAAACATTTTGACTGTTTTTTCAAACATTTTCTCCTGTATGCGGCTGCCTTTTTCTCTATAATAGTGGAAAAGAAAAAATAACCGTAAACAGGAGGAAATGATATGAATATTGTATTCCATGAATCAACCCGAATATTTCATCTTTATAATGATCAGATCAGTTATATAATGACCGTTCTGCCCAACGGCCAGATGGGACAGCTTTATTACGGAAAAGCAGTCCGGGACAGAGAAGACTTTTCTTTCCTTCTGGAGACCAGCAGCCGGCCCATGGCGTCCTGCGTTTTTGATACGGATAAACGATTCTCCCTGGAACATATCAAACAGGAGTATGCTGTTTTCGGCTCAACGGATTTCAGGGCTCCTGCTGTAGAAGTGGTGCAGGAAAACGGAAGCCGGATCAGCGATTTTCAATATCAGACATACAGAATTGAGGACGGAAAGCCCGGCCTGGAAGGTCTTCCCGCTACCTATACAGAGTCCGGGAAAGAAGCCCGGACATTAATTATAACTTTAAAAGATCCGGTAACCGGACTTACAGCAGAACTTCTCTATACGATTTTTTCCGGTAAAGGTATTCTTGCAAGAAGTACCTGTTTTAGAAACGAGGGGGATGAAGCGCTTCATCTGACGACTGCCATGAGTCTGTGCCTGGATCTGCCGGACAGTAATTATGAATGGATCCAGTTTTCCGGAGCCTGGGCAAGAGAGCGCTATCCCAGAAAACGCCGCCTGGAACAGGGGATTCAGTCTGTTGGCAGTATGCGGGGACACTCCTCCCATAATCACAATCCATTTGTTATATTAAAGCGTCCGACAGCGGATGAATTTCAGGGAGAAGTCATGGGAATCAGCCTGATATACAGCGGAAACTTCCTCATACAGGCAGAGGTTGACACATACAATACGCCCCGGATACTGGCCGGCATCCATCCGGCCGGATTTGACTGGAAGCTGGAAAAAGGACAGTCCTTCCAGACTCCGGAAGCAGTCATGGTTTATTCGGACGAAGGCATGAATGCCATGAGTCAGACATTCCACGCACTTTACCAGAAGCGGCTTGCCCGGGGATACTGGAGAGACAGAGAGCGTCCGATTCTTATCAATAACTGGGAGGCAACCTACTTCGATTTTACGGAAGAACGGCTGTTGAAAATTGCAGAAAAAGCAAAAGAAAGCGGAATTGAACTTTTCGTTCTGGATGACGGATGGTTCGGGAAACGCTGTTGCGAACATGCCGGTCTTGGGGACTGGGTCGCAAACCGGGATCGTCTTCCGGAAGGAATTGCCGGAATCGCTGAAAAAATCAATAAGATCGGCATGAAGTTCGGACTCTGGTTTGAGCCGGAAATGGTCAACCGGGATTCCGATCTCTTCCGCAGCCATCCGGACTGGATTCTTGCCGCACCCGGCCGTCACCCCTCCCAGGGCAGATTTCAGTACGTGCTTGATTTTTCCAGAAAAGAAGTCGTGGACTACATCTATGAAATGATGGCGGATATCCTCAGCCACGCAAAAGTGTCTTATGTAAAATGGGATATGAACCGCAGTATTACAGAATGCTACTCGGAAGCTCTTCCCGCCGACCGGCAGGGAGAAGTTTACCATCGGTATATCCTGGGAGTATATGATCTGTACGAGCGTCTGACCAGCCGGTTCCCTGAAGTTCTTTTTGAATCCTGCGCAAGCGGAGGCGGCCGGTTTGATCCCGGCATGCTTTACTATGCGCCCCAGGCGTGGACCAGCGATGATACAGATGCCGTGGAGCGGGTTAAAATTCAGTACGGAAGTTCTTACTGTTATCCGATAAGCAGTATGGGCAGCCACGTGTCCGTATCTCCAAACCACCAGCTTAACCGCAGCACACCGCTTTCCACAAGAGCAAATGCAGCTTATTTCGGAACCTTCGGCTATGAACTGGATCTGAACAGACTTTCTGCCCGGGAACAGGAGGAAGTAAAAGAGCAGGTAGCTTTTATGAAGCAGTACAGAAAACTGATTCAGTTCGGCACGTTTTACAGACTGTCCAGTCCTTTTGAAAATAATGTATCAGCATGGATGGTGGTAAGCCGGGATAAGAAACAAGCTCTGGTAGGATGCTACCGGACACTTAGCGAGACAAACACATCTTACAGCCGTCTTCCTCTGAAAGGGCTGGATGCCCGGCTGGAATACCACATCGAAGGGAACCGCACCGCCCACTATGGAGACGAACTGATGAATATCGGCCTTATCACTTCCGACGCTTCCTGCGGAGAAATGTCTGCAGCCGATATTCCGTGCTGTGATTTTGACTCAAAACTGTATATTTTAAAGGCATTATAAATTCAGGACAGAATGAAATTTCAAAAAAACTGTCTGAAATTATTGCTATGAATTTCCAGACTAAAGCACAGAATCCTCCATATACTAAGAGCGTAACATAAAGAAACGGAAGCAGATGTATCGTAACCGGCTGCATAAGAAACAGCAGATTACATACAGATGCAGCCGGGAAATTATGTTACAGAACACAGAAAAAGTAACAGTACTGTTACAAAGATGCAAAAGGAGGAAAAAGATCATGGCAAGTCGTTCATCCAACAGAGCAGCAGTGCCGGAAGCAAAGGGCGCTCTGGACAAATTCAAGTACGAGGTTGCAAATGAGCTCGGTGTACCGCTGACTGACGGTTACAACGGAGACCTTACGTCCAAGCAGAACGGATCTGTAGGCGGATATATGGTCAAAAAAATGATCGAACAGCAGGAAAAACAGATGGCAGGCAAATAACATTTGTCTGACAGAAAATGAGAGAAAAGCACTCGGGATTGACCTGAGTGCTTTTTTCTGCTAAAATTCAGCATAGTTA
>ERZ1643247.490-NODE-490-length-47690-cov-100.346510_pt1 | contig 47690 bp, 45 predicted proteins | sample MGYA00579264_ERZ1643247 | MGnify/ENA primary metagenome ERZ1643247 (study PRJEB29033, sample SAMEA4952262) | chicken gut metagenome | biome: Broiler Chicken; feature: Gastrointestinal Tract; material: Caecum | place: Ireland | collected 2018 | study: Broiler... | reverse complement strand
AAAGGGTTTCATAACCCCATCGGTGCCTTTCGCAGAAAGGTGGTTTATAAAAATGTATCATGCACATTTTAGGGGAACACACTATGAAGCTGGTTATCGGTGGGGTTCCCTGCTGTTAAAGCACAAAAATATAATTTTAGATAACATCCCTTTTGAGATCACTCAGGAAAGGATAGACTATGCCTTGAACTGTCTCCCAGTTTACAAAAAATATTACCCTGAGATCATAGAGGAAATCCAGGGCCTGGCAGACGGGCAGCATTGTGATGTTCGTATTTTGCAGGCAGTATTGTTCGGTATGTACGCTATGCCTCCGGTCTGCAACTGTTCCTGCTTTGCCTTCGCTGCCGGACAGGAAATCCTTCTGGGGAGGAACAGTGATTTTCTTACAGATCTTGAAAAGAAGAATATGAATGTGATCTACAGACTGGCCGGCGGGGCTTATTCTTTCACAGGAAACACAACGGCTTTTGTAGAAATGGAAGATGGGATCAACGAGCAGGGCCTGGCCGTGGGATTAACCTCCGTCTATCCCTGTCAATGCAAACCGGGATTTAATGCAGGACTGCTTCTCAGATATATGTTGGAGAAATGTCAGGATGTATCAGAAGCGGTCTCCTGTCTGTATCATCTGCCCATTGCCTCTGCTCAGACATTTACTTTGGCAGATACAACAGGAAAAATCGCTCTCGTAGAATGTAACGGGGAGCATGTACAATGCACAGATTCATTGAGCGGAATGTCTTCTTTTGTATGTGCGACAAATACTTTTCATCTTGGGAAAATGACAGAATACAACTGTCCGGAAATTGACAACTGGTTTGCTCAGACACGGTATGAGACCTTACTTTCCGTATTCCGTGAAAAAGGTGAAAATTTCAATCTCCCTTCCGCCGGGAAACTCCTGTCCGGAGATTATGGTTTTCTCTGTCAATATGACAGAAAGACCGGAAAAGACACTGTCTGGTCTGTGATCTATGACCTGAAAAGGCATAAAATTTATCGGTGCGAGGGAAATCCTGGAAGGCGCAGATTTAAAGAAGATTCCCGCTTTTCCTTTTAAATAACCTGGGATAAAAAAGGGTGAAAAGCTTAGATTTCCGGCTTTTCACCCTTTGTCTTTTCACTTATTCGGTTCTTCCGATCAATACGGTTTTCCCCTGAAAAGCAAATCTTCAGATATCCACTGATAAGTTCCTTTCTGCGTAGTCAACAGAGAAAAACTTTTCCAGCATACTCATTGTCAATCTTTTGCCAAAACGTCTTGGCCGAGTAATGAGGGTTACTTCATCATTTGACTCCCACCACTCTTTTATAAACATTGTTTTATCTATATAGAATAAATTGTTTTCCATTATTTTCTCAAAATTCTGGAGCCCGATTCCTACTGTTCTTGCCAAATAACCACCATCCTATATCCAATCAAATCTTTTCTTCATTATATCTGTTCTTATATAAAAGAACAACTGATTTTATTTTATATATCCTTCCCCTTTTGTGTCTTCCCCGATCTTTAGTTTTGGCAGTAATTACAGGATATACCTCTCTCCCAGCCGGAAAATATGATACTTTTTCTCCGGATAATACCGTTCCATATAGTCGGCAAAGACCAGCGGATTTTCTTCATTTCCTCCGATCATATCATAGTGAAGGGGTATGGTCAGATCTGCCCCGATCTCGCTGGCAAACCAGCAGGCCTCCCGGCTGTTCATGTTTCCCACGATATCCTGCTCATTTCTTTCCAGATCTCTGCCGTTTATGGGGACCATGGCTGCGTCTATGCCGTGGGATTTCCGGAGCTTGTCTATCAGCTCCCGGGTTACGATCGTATCCCCGCTGTGAAAAACCCGATGGTCTCCGAGACGGATCTCATAGCCCAGAGTCAGACTGTGTCCCTCCTGATCAAACTGATAGGTTTCATGAGCAGTAGCCGCCGGATTCACCTGGATTCCTTCTTCCAGAGTAATCTCCTGATCCTGGCACAGGCCTAAAAGCTGTTCTCTTGGAATACCGTAAGAAAGAGCCTTCTCCATCAAAGGCAGCGGAAGGACAATCTTCATCTGTGGATTCCTCTCGGCCAGTTTTACCAGGGTTTCCTGGTGCATATGATCTCCATGATCATGGGTGCAGAATACATAATCTGCCCGAAGCTCCTCCGGCAAAAAAGGAATCGGATAATTTCTCCGGTCTTCTCCATCTTCCCCGGGCATAGCTCCCAGCACCGGATCCATGCACAGGACAATCCCCTTCCATTTCAGGATCATTCCCATCTGTCCGATATACCAAAGACTGCACAATTCCTTCGGAAGACTGGTTTCCTCTATCTCTCTGAGAAGATCGTTGCCTTTTTTATACCATTTATTACTCATAATTTCTGCCTCCTGTATTTTCTAAAATCCATTGTCTTCAGAACAGTTCCTGCTCTATACAAACCAGTTTTCCTTCCTGCTCTGTCAGATACTTTACTGAAAGAATTGTATCATAAATCCAGGTATTAGGCGAGAATGAACGCTAACTATAGCTGCATATTTTGACAGATCAATGCAAAAAGCTTTACTTCCCCACTCTCCACTTCCCCTCCTCCGGATAAAAATACAGACAGAAGGATTTTTCTATCCCCTCCTGAAAGACCCGGCACTGATATCTCCAAAGAGGAACGCCTCCATACCGGAGTTTCTGAAAGGTATCTGTAAAAATAGGTGCCATAGTCTGGATCTCCCCTTCTTCATTTCGTATTTTCATAGACAGAGGCATTCCTCTCCCCTGAACTGTGAACCAGCATTTTACTGCTGCCGGAAGGAGTTCCGAATCCAGAAGGACTCCTTCATCTTTTTCATAGACTTTTTCGCCTGTTCCAAAATTCATATCTCATTCCTTTCTCCTGCCAGCTTATACAGAACGGTTCTTTTTTCTCTGGAAATGCCGCCGGACATATGATCTATGGGCGTATCCAGAAATGCTGCCCTTTTGACTGCGTCTGCTCCGTATCGCTGACGGATCCGGTCTACAGTCATCTCCGCTCTCCTTCTTTTCTCATAAGCTTTTCCCTGAAAAAGACTTCCCTGTACCGGCATATCTTTTCCTGCGAGACCGCTGCCCTGTATCCCCAGATGTCGGATAGGTTCTCCCTTCCATACCTGTCCTAACAGCAGAACCGCCCTTTTATAGATTTCTTCCGTAAGATCCGTAGGATCAGAAAATTTCTTCTGATGGGAATAGCAGCGAAAATCCCAGGTTTTTACGGAGAGCGTAAACACCTGAGCCCTGACCTGGTCTTTCCGCATACGTGCTCCCAAAGTTTCCGACAGACCAAGAAGAGCCAGCCGGGCATGTGGAATATCTGTCACATCAAAAGGAAGAGTAAGGCTGTTTCCATAGCCTTTGTTGACCGCCGGTTCCGGTTCTACCGGAGACGTATCGATTCCGTTGGCAAAAGCCCAGAGAATCTCCCCCTGCTTTTTTAAATGAGACTTTAATATTTCAGGATCTGTCCGGGCCAGCTCCCCAATGGTATAGATTCCCAGACTATCCAGTTTTCTTTTTGTCCTGCTTCCGACGAAGAATAGTTCCGACACAGACAACGGCCAAAGCTTCGTTTCTATTTCTTCCGGAAACAAAGTATGTACCTTATCGGGCTTTTCAAAGTCAGAAGCCATTTTTGCCAGGACTTTGTTGGAGGAGATTCCGATATTTACTGTAAATCCCAGCTCATCCCGAACTCTTTTTCGGATTGCTTCTGCCGTTGCTTCAGGGCTATACCATAAAGCCCGGGTTCCGGTCATATCTATCAATGCCTCGTCTATACTGTACTGTTCCACTGCCGGTGAAAATTCTTTCAGGATTTCAATAAAAGCTTTTGAAGCTTTTTCATAAAGCTGGTAATGAGGGGGCACCAGGATCAGAGAAGGACATTTTCTTTTGGCTTCTAAAATACTTTCACCTGTGCGGATCCCGTATCTCTTGGCAGGAACAGACTTTGCCAGAATGATCCCATGACGGAGAGCTGTATCTCCCGCCACTGCGGCCGCCCGGCTGCGGAGATCTTCTTTTGCCCCCAGATGACGGATCCTGTATACTGCCTCCCAGCTGAGATAAGCGGCATTTACGTCTACATGAAAAATAATCCTGTTATCAAACATATGTTCTACCTCCTTCCGAGTTTATTATAAGAACATATGTTTGCGTGTGCAACAGGGTTATTCTGGGAATTATCCTATATGATTATCAATAAAAAACTGCAGCCCCAGCAATTTCTTTTGAAATCAACTGTATACTGCAGTTTTTTATTATATTCTATTAAAATTTATAGAAAGGGCAGCCGCTCCTGCCTATATTCCTGTCTGCACTCCAGAAGTCCGGGGACTTTTTTCAGGAATTTTTCCACAGAAAGGTCTTCCCATACCCATTCCTCCAGCTCCTCTTTCTCCAGGATCAGAGGCATACGGTGATGGACAGGACGAACCGAAGGGTTTGCCTGGGTTGTAAGAATGATAAATCTCGGAACTTCCTGAAACAGGTCGTAGAATCCGGCCATATATAGAAGGGAGCCGTCTGTTCTGGAAAATTCTGCCTTTTCTTTTTCCGGGTTCCACTCATAAAACCATCTGGCAGGGATCACGCATCTTCTATAGGAAACCGACCTTGAAAAAGCGGGACGTTCCAAAGCGGTCTCTGCTCTGGCGTTAATGAGAAGCTGTTTTTTCTCTCTGCCAGGAAATCCCCAGGCCATAGAAGCAGCTTTCAGGCCTTCTCCCTCATTTTTCAATATTACAGGAGCTTCCATAGAAGGATAAATGTCTCTGGATCCGGCATTCAGCCGGGATTCCAGGATCTTTACCATCCGCCGGATTTCCTCTGTCATCTCTTCATCAATGTGATACCGTCCGCACATAGGTCTCTCCTTTTTCTGCTTCTTGCTAGGCTTCTCCCAGGATCGCGCGGATACAGTTGGCGGCTTCAAAGTCTTTCTTACCCATACCGTAGCCGATCTTTTCCATGACCATCTGAGGCATACGGCCATATTCCGTGGCAAAATATTTCAGCAGAGCTCCTCCTGTAGGGGTACACAGCTCCCCTTCAATACTGCCTGCCTGACAGGGAATTCCCTGGAGGATCAGAGCTGTAGCCGGAGCCGGTACAGGAAGGATCCCGTGGGCGCACCGAACCTGTCCATATCCGGTGGTGACAGGGGATACAATGATCTTCACAGCCCCCAGTTCATGGAAGAGCATGGCACATCCGGTAATATCCGCCACTGCGTCCATAGCTCCAACTTCATGGAAATGGACTTCTGAAACCGGCCGTCCATGGACCTGGCTTTCTGCCCTGGCAATGATCTGATAAATGTTTTTCACATCTTCTTTTACCTTATTGTCTACATGAAGTCCATCAATGATCCTGGTAATATCTTCCATGGAAAAATGGCTATGGTGTCCGTGGCTGTGTTCATGATGCTGATGCTCATGGTCAGGCTTCTCTCCATCTATGGCTTCTTCCTGATGCATATGATGATGTGGGTGTTCGTGTTCATGATCTTCCTGATGCGAATGGTGGTCATGTCCGTGAAAATGTCCGTGGCTATGTCCGCTGTGTCCATTGTTCTCTCCACTGGACAGGTCCAGGCTTTCCTCTTCCTCGCCATTTACCAGGACTTCCATGTGAGTGCCGGTGATCCCGCATTTCACAGATTTCTGAGCCTCAATGCGCACTCCCGGGATTCCTGCCTGATTCAGTTTTTCAAGAAATTTTTTTCTGTCAGGAACCAGCTCCAAAAGGGCCCCCATAAGCATATCTCCCGCTGCTCCCATCTGACAGTCTATATATAGAGTCTTCATTCTTTTCTCTTTCCCTCCAGGTGATTGATCATACTTGCCAGATATCCGGCGCCAAATCCATTGTCGATATTTACCACGCTGATCCCGCTGGCACAGGAGTTCAGCATAGAAAGAAGAGCGGAAAGTCCTCCGAAGTTGGCTCCATATCCCACACTGGTAGGCACCGCGATCACCGGACAGTCTGCCATGCCGCCGATAACACTGGCAAGAGCTCCCTCCATACCTGCAATGGCGATGATCACTCTGGCGCTCATAATGTCTTCCACATGATCCATCAGGCGATGCATCCCTGCGACTCCCACATCATAAAGCCGGAGCACTTCATTGCCGTAAATCTCCGCTGTAAGAGCAGCTTCCTCTGCTACAGGAATGTCGCTGGTCCCTCCTGTAGCCACCACGATCCTGCCTACGCCGTCTGGCTTTGGCATTTCTCCGATCACGCCGGTCCTGGAATGGCTGTCATAATGAAGATCCAGTTCTTTTCCTACATAATCTGCCGCTTCCTGACTCATTCTGGTGATCAGGACCGTCTTTTCATGATCCAGGACCATAGTCTGAGCAATCTTCAATATCTGCTCTTTTGTTTTTCCGGCCCCGTAGATCACTTCCGCCATTCCCTGACGGATCCCCCGATGGGTATCTACTTTGGCAAAGCCTAAATCTTTATAAGGTTCTACTTTTATCTGTAACAGGGCCTCTTCCGGCTTAACACTTCCCTGGGCAACCTGTTCCAAAAGCTGTTGCAAATCTTTTTTATCCATGGTCTCTGCTTCCTTTCCTGTCTTTTTTATTCTGTCTTTAAAAGCTCTGTATCTTTTATATCACTTTGAGTACACTCCAGAGCAAGTTTTTTTTACACCAAAGCGTAAACAACCATCATACCCGCAATACCTATAAGGATACTGACGGAATTGATCTGTGCAGCTTTCGCCCCGTCTCCGCCTGCGTTCATAGTAAGAAGCGGCGCAATACTGGCGACCGGAGCCATCAGCAACACGCAGATGGCCTGACGGATATCCTGAGAAAAAGGAATAAAAAGAATGACTCCGGCCATGATAAGGAGGATGGTTCCATACCGCAGAACGAAAAACTTCACCATATCCCGGAGATTTTTCTTTTCCAGGTTCAATTCAAACAGGATCCCGATACTAAGCATAGCCAGAAAGGCATTAGCATTTCCCATAACAGAGGCCAGCTTCAGAATGGAATCCGGCAGGCGCAGATGAAGAGCCGCCAGCAGGATCATCAGCAGATACATATCCGTAATGGGAGAAGTAAAGATTTTCTTTAAAAGAAATTTCAAGGAAAAGCTGCCCTTTCCCCCTTTTACCGATTCTGCCAGGCTATAGTCAATCCCATAGAGGTAAATAGCAACGCCGATATCAAAAAGACACAGAGCCGCAAATCCCTCTGTCGAGATCAGCCCGGTAAGAAAGGGAATAGCGAAGTTCCCAATATTGTAAGTGTTGAAGTTAAAAAGATACAGCACCCTTTCTTCGGGAGATTTTCTTCTTGTAACCGCCATTCCCACCAGCATAAGAATGGTACTGGTACCGAACCCTACCAGAAAACACCACAGAAAAGAGGGCTGAAGTTCCAGATCCTTCAGCCCGTTTACCGCCATGGCAGGCATGGTAAGATAGAGGATTACCTTTTTTAGAAAATCCGTATCCTCTACTTTGAAAATGCCGGCTTTTTTAAATCCATATCCGGCAAATAGTAGAATTACATATACAATGGTCTGAGTCCGTACATTACTCATAAGCCCAGATTATCTAGTTCACAGTTTATATTTTCCTCGCAGGAACGCATAGCCAGAATGGTCTTTTCCATCAGCTCTTCCAGACTCCAGCCTAACTGCTCCGCTCCTTTTGTGATGATCTCTCTGGAACATCCTGCGGCAAAACGTTTATCCTTGAATTTTTTCTTCAGGCTTTTCACTTCCAGATCCATAACACTTTTGGAAGGACGCATTTTCACTGCTGCTCCGATCAGTCCGGTAAGCTCGTCACAGGCAAACAGCACTTTTTCCATCTCATGCTCCGGTTTTACATCGGAACATTCTCCGTAGCCGTGGCTGCATACTGCATGGATCACTTCCGTTTCCGCACCGGCCTTTTCCAGAAGCTCTACTGCTTTTTTACAGTGCTCCTCCGGGTACATTTCAAAATCAATATCGTGAAGGATCCCGCAGACCTCCCAGAAATCCTGATCCTCACCATATCCCAACTCCCCGGCAAACCATTTCATACAAGCTCCCACTGTCAGTCCATGAAGGATATGAAAAGGCTCCTTATTATATTCTCTCAGAAGCGCCAGAGCGCTGTCATGGTTAAATTTTGTGTTCATTTTCATTCGCCTCCGTAAATTCATCTAAAGAATATACTATATCAGAATGAAAATTTTTTCAAGCTGTCACTTCAAATGCCGGCGCCTTTTAAGGCTCATCCCCGACTTCCAGCTCATAGCTGAACAGAGCCAGCTTTCTGGCATTTTCCTGGTCCTTCATTACCGTATATCCTCCGAAATCCGGAAGCTGATACAGATACAACCTGGTAATCTTTTTCTGCTTTGTACTGAACACATCATATCCTTCCATACCGGAAGAAGCCGTCCATTCCAGGGGTTCCCCATCCTGGTCAAAAGCCAGTAATACACTGTCCAGAGGCATCTCCAGACCCATGTGTTTATCCTCCTCATAAGTAGCATATCCGTCAATACCGGTAACTTCCTTCAGATCTTTCAGACACTCCAGATAAAAGGTATCTTTTTCCTGGCTGTCCATCTGAGGACAGATCTGCTTTACTTTGATGTCATAAGGACTTACCAGGATTTCTTCCAGGCCAAAGCCCTTTTCTCCCGTCTGTTCTACAGTATATCTCTGAGTTCTGGCCCCGTTTATAGAAACAGGAATTTCCAGATTCCATACCTGCTGACTGATCAGACAGTACCGGGCGTCCTGCATGTCTGCAAATGCTTCCGGCTGAGCCGTCCTGGAAGAATCGTTCCAGGCCAGGAGCTGGATCTCCATCTGAAAACTGCCGTCTTCTTTGGCTTCCACAGGCTGATCAAAGGGTATCTGGATCATGCCGTCTACCACATGGCTGTCCTTTTGCGTCACAGTCATCCAGACAGAAAAGTTCTGCTCCATATCCTTATATCGAAGATTTCCGTCTATCTGCATGTCAGCATATTCTCCGGTATCTCCTCGCTTCAGCAGTTCTCCAAAACCCTTTTCTTCCACATTTTCCAGTCTTAAGGTCAGATACAGGCTGGTTCCGTCACAATATACTTCTACAGGAGTGATACGGATATTTCCGGCTTCATCCCCGTATTTTTCATACATTTCCTGAAGGATTTCTTCTTCGCTTTTTTCCGGTGTTTCCAAAGGTGCACTGAGATTTTCTCCATTCTGGGCCCAGTCTCCGGTAACCCGGCTTTTATCCTGAAGTTCCTGAAAAATCCCGCCTATCAGGGGAAGGTCTTTGGCAAACGCCGGGTTGGCCCCGCAGTATCCGGCAAAAACAAGAAGTACTGCGGCGGCGGCAGAAGTACTGAAAAAGATTTTCTTTCTTTTCTTTTTCTGCAGCTCTTGTTTTCCCTTTTGGATTCCTTTTTCCACGGCCAGGTCAAGGGCCTGGGGAATCGCTATAGAATCTAATTCGATTTTCTTCATTTCCTTTTTTCCTTTCCGCTTCATTTCGTCTTCCCGGGCAGCGGTCGGGACATAGGCGCTGGTTCCTGCCGGTCCGGACCTTCTAAATCTTTTTTCAGTAACTTTCGTATTCTGCATAAACGTGTCCGGACCGCTCCCTCGCTGCTGCCTGTAATCTGGGAAATTTCTTTAATAGAGAATTCATAAAAATATTTCATCAGGACCAGCTCCCTAAAATCTTCAGGGAGTCTTTGCAATGCATTTCTCAGATCCATGATCTCTTCCCTGGAATATTCTCTGACCGGAGCCATAGAATTCTCTTTCTGCAGTTCGGCCGCCTCCCAGGGCAGCCAGTTTCCGGATCTTTCCTTTGCTCTTAAAGCTTCATTGATCAGGATCCTGGTCAGCCAGGTCCGGAAATATTCCGGCTTTTTCAGTTTGCTGATACCAACATAGGCTTTTGCAACAGTTTCTGCTACTGTATCCAGGGCCATCTGCTCTTCTCTGCAATAAAGAAAAGCCATTTTATAAAGATACTCTTTTTCCTGTTCCATCAACAATTCAAAAGCTCCCGGTTTTCTCCGGACAGCCTTTCGGACCAGGTTTAATCTTTCATCCATTTCTGCCTCCTTCGCATAGACATTTGGTATGTCTGTTTAACTGTTAGACAGGAAACACTCCGAAAAGGTTACAAGGGAATTTATAGATATGCATAAAAATATTGGGCAGCGATCCAGAAAAGGCAGAAGCCCTAGAAGCGGATCGGTGAGTATAGATAAGTGTCCTGCGGTCGTTGAAGCTGCTGCACAGACATTTTCACTGACCGCAGGTGTTTTGCATTTTTATGTGGCGGATATCACTTACTCGCAGTGTGAGTTTTTAATTTCAGTTAATAAATCAACTGTGATGTCCTTTGCAATAGCTGAAGCTTTGGCACAGTTTTCGTCAAAGTTATTAATTCCACTGTGTTTTGCAGTATCCGTGATACAGCGGATGGAGATAAAAGGTATACGATTTACGTAGCACACATGAGCGATACTTGCGAATTGATGATCATATCTGCGCCAAACACATCTATCAAAAGCTGTGTCCCTATGGCGGCATTTACCTTGCATACCCCAGAAAACAGAGCAATGACTTCAATACTGTTAATCTGCCCTATATAAAATTTTAACATGGCTTTTTCTGCTGTTTTGCGATCTTTTATCAATGGCAAAAAAGGGGATAGTTCCTCATCACCTGCACATAAAATACCGATTTTCATAAACGGCTTCCTCCTGTGGCTAACAATTTAGCATTAAAACATACGACGGATTAGACTTCAGAAAAAATGCTCCCTGCAGAAACCAGGGTATCTACCAGTCCGTCGATCTGCCGTATGGTTTTCTTAACGGCAGACTCTTCTTTGTTTTTCCGGATCTCTGTCAGACGTTTTTTCAGTTCCTTCTGTTCGTATTTGGAGAGATATTCTTTCAGTCGTCCTGCCCGATCCAGAAGATCTGCGAAAACAATAGCGTCTTTTGAAGGCAGATCATTTCTCAGCAGTTCTATGCGAAGGTTATCCGCCACATCAAAAAGGAGTTCTCTTTTAGGCATGTATTTGCCCTTTCCTGTTTTTTCCGATGAACGGGTATCCTCATCCATAGACTGAACAATAGAATCTGTAAGCTCCCGAAGCTTTTTATCCGTAAAAGCTCCTGTATATTTTTCTACGATCTTTTCAGCCTTTACCGGTTTGCCCCGATTGGCGCTCTCCTGGTCTATCATGTCATATAAGGACTTAAGATATTCCATGGATCCCGGCAATTTATCCATTATAGACAGTCTCTTTTTTTCTATGGAAACACATTTTGCCATATACATTTCCAGGACTCCTGCAGCAATGAGACATGCCACAGGCACCTGATCATAGCTGGAAAAATTGCCTTTTTCATTTACTGTGCAGATAAAAAATTTCTGGGTCAGACTTAAATCTTTCATAAAATGGATTCCTCCTCCGATAAAATGCTTTGCGCGAATTCTTTGTTATATAGCATAACCTGAACAACTTTTCTTTTCAATAGGATATCCGGATTTTAACCTTTCCATTGACAAAATTTATTAAGATATATCATTAGTTTGCTAATATTTAGTATTCTAACTATTTGGAAAGGAGTTTCATGTATGAGTCTTTCTTATCATTACATGCTGATGGCGAATCATGTGATCCTGCAGAAAAAATTATTTCTTTCACTGAAAGATACAGGATTAACGTTAGGTCAGCCAAAGGTTCTGGATTTTTTACGGGAAAAAGACGGAGCTGCCCAGAAAGAGATCGCCGCAGCCTGTCATATAGAACCGGCTTCTCTTACCACCATCCTCAACGGCATGGAGGAAAAAGGACTGATCCAGAGAAAAAGTCTGAACGGGAACCGGCGTTCCTGGCATATTTTCCTGACAGACCGGGGAAAAGAGATGGTGGAAGCCGTGGACAAAGGTTTTGAAGAGCTGGAGGACCAGGCTTTTTCCGGAATTTCCGGGGAAGAACAGGAAAGCTTTTTAAAAACTTTTGAAAAAATTTATCACAACATGAAAACATTGGAGGAAAAGAAACATGACAGAAAAAATTAAACGCTATATTATTTTCCTTGTGGGATTATTTATCAACTCTTTCGGGGTAAGCTTTATCACAAAAGCAGATCTGGGAACCTCGCCTATCTCTTCCATCCCCTATGTGCTCAGTCTGAATTTTCCTTTTACCCTGGGAGAGTTTACCATATTTTTCAGTCTTCTGCTGATCTTTCTGCAGCTTCTCATACTGCGGAAGAATTTTAAACTGGAACATTTTTTACAGATACCGGTCTCTATTATCTTTGGCTATTTTATCGATCTTACAACCTTTATGTTAGGGGCCATGAATCCGGAAGTGTATCCTGTAAAACTGATTTCTCTACTCATCGGCTGTGTGATCCTGGGATTTGGAGTCTATATGGAAGTGCTGGCAGATGTGGTCATGCTTCCCGGAGAATCCTTTGTCCGGGCTATTGTTCTTACCTGGAAGACGAATTTCGGAAATACAAAGGTAGCTTTTGATGCTTCTATGACCATTATCGCCGGAGTCCTGTCTCTGTTCTTTTTTCACAAGCTCCAGGGCGTTAGGGAAGGTACGATTATTGCGGCCCTTTTAGTGGGATTTATTGCCAGGCTCTTCGGACGGCTTCTTGCCTTTTTGCCCGCCATGCTCTATCCGGAATCATCCGGGAAAAAAGAGGAAGAAAGTCTCCGGGAACCGGAAGCCCACTGGACCATCGCGATCGGCCGTCAATATGGCTGCGGCGGACATGAGATCGGCCAAAAACTGGCGGAGAAACTGGGATATAAGTTTTATGATGGGGAAATTATTGAGATGATCGCCGGAACTACCGGCTATTCCAGAAAATTTATTAAAGACCGGGAAGAAAAAATGACAAACAGTCTTCTTTACGATCTTGTCAATCAGATGTATGCCTATTCTCCGGATACCCCTGCGCCAAAAGATGAAATCTTCCAGGCAGAATCCCAGGCAATCCAAAAACTGGCAGAAAAAGAAAACTGTGTGATCATCGGCAGATGTTCTGATTTTGTCCTGAAAGATCATTCCCATTGTCTTCGGGTATTTTTAGGGAGTTCCTTTAAAGACAGAGTTGAAAAGCTGATGCAGTCCAATAATCTTTCTCAAAAAGAAGCAGAACAGGAAATCCGTCTGGAAGACAGGCGCCGCCGGGATAATTATCGCTACTATACCCGGCAGCCCTGGGGATTTTCTCCAAACTATCACCTTTCACTGGATACCAGTCTTGGAACCGATTACTGTGTAGATCTTATTCTTCAGACTCTGTCCCGTCTCCAGAAGTGATGGTGTCCGGCTGTGTCAGTTCTGCAAGCTGTCCGTAAACAGATACAGCATCTAAGATATGATACGGATCTGTATCATGACTTCCATCTGCATGAGCGGTAACCAATACATAAGACTTTCCATTTACCTCTCCCAGGCTTGCCAGACACAGGCCTGCGTCTGAGGTAAATCCAGTCTTCCCTCCCTGTATGTAAGGATCCTGTATCCCGGCTTCTTCCATAGTCTCAAACATAGAACTGTGGAAAGTAAAGCCCTCAGGGTGCAGGTTTGTAGGCGCCACACTATAGGTCTTTGTAGTAAAGATCTCACGGAATGCCTGATTTTTCAGAGCTTCCTCAAGGATAGATGCCATATCTTCAACACTGGAATAGTGGTTAACGTCCTGCAGTCCTGTAGTATTTGTAAAATGGGTATGGGTCAATTCCAGATCTGCAGCTTTTTCATTCATTTTCTCCACAAAAGCTTCCTCAGAACCTGCGATATTCTGTGCAAGAGCCGCACAGCACTCTCCTCCTGAAGGCAGGAGGGCGCCATAAAGGAGATCCTGATAAGTGGCGGTTTCTCCCGGTTCAAAGCCTGCCATGGATGCTCCCTCTTCATATAATGGAGGGAAGATATCCGGACTGAGCGTTACAGAAGCGCTGGTATCTTCAATGTTTTCCAGAGCGACCAGCACCGTCATCATTTTCGTAAGGGAAGCCGGATATATGATCTGACTGGGGTTCCTTTGGGCCAGGACTTCTCCGGTATCCAGATCGATCAGTATGGCACTGGTGCTGTATAGATCAGATAGATCCACCGTTTTTTCTTCTTTCTCTTTTTCTTTCTTTTCTGCTTCTGCCTGGATCCTACTGGCTTCCAAGGCCTCTTCTTTTGCTTTATTGCTCCGCTGGATCAGGAACAAAATCCCTACCATCAGGATCAACACCAGGAAAATCCCGATTTCCAGTATGGGATATCTTTTCTTTTTTCTTTTTTTCCTTCGTTTTACATTTTTGCTCATTCTTACTGTTCATTCCTTTCCATTGACTTTCCTATTATAGAATAAAAATGTCACTGAAAAAGGGCGATATGATTAAAATTTTATTAAATTCATGTGAATTCACGTTTTTTTCTTTTCCCCAGACAGTTTACACACCAGAGGATCTGAAGCAGCAGACTTACCCCGGCAATACTCATAGCAATGAGATATACCATGGAGGTAAAAGAGTCCCCCTGGAACCTGGCGTATAAGAAAAGCCCTCCAGATATCAGTATGAAAAAAGGAATAGGAATCGTCCAGAAGATCACCACTGCTGCCAGGATATACCGCATAACCTCTATATGAAGATAATAGAAGATAAGAGGGATCAGATAAAAGGCAGCGATAAGAACCAGATTTCTCCACATAGCCGGTTCACCGAAACTAGTGCCCTTTCCAGCCACAGGCGTGAGAGAAATACCTGCCAGTGTAAGCTCATATGCCGCCAGGGCAGCCAGCGTCCATTTTCCTATAGATTTTTTTGCTCCCATATAATAAAAGCCTCCTTTTTTCTTTCAGTGTACAAAGAAAAATCAGGAGAATTTTCAAATTGTAAGAAATGGAGGAAAAGTTGTCAGAACTGACGGCAAGATCCTGTTGAGAAATTTTCCGGCTGTTTATATAATGATACATATGAAATTGATGGCATATGAGGTATGACTTATGAAAATTGCAGTGTGCGAAGACGATATCACAACCCAGTCTATTCTGGAAAGCTATCTGGAAGAATATCCGGCAGACCTGGAATGGGAAATTTTTTCTTCCGGGGAGGAACTGCTGGAATATATTGAAAAAGGAAAGGACTATTTTTCTCTATATTTTATGGATATTTCCCTGCCGGGAATAGACGGGATTCAGACCTGCGCCCGGATCCGCAAGAGAGATCAGAAAGCCCTGATCGTTTTTGTGACAGATTACAAAGAATATGTATACGAAGTTTTTCAGGTACTGCCCTTCCGCTTCCTGATCAAACCAGTGAAAAGAAAAGCTTTTTTTAAGGTCCTGGGCGAAGCCATGGAATTTCTCCGGCTTCATGACAAACGGCTTACCTTCCATATCCGGCAGACCCTCTATGAGATCCCCTGGGGTGAAATCCTGTACCTGGAAGGAGACCTTCGGAAGATCCATCTCCATACGGTAGTGGGAGAATATACCTTCTACGGAAAGCTGGAAAAGCTGAAAGAACAGCTCTCCCCCGGAGGTTTTTTCCAGTGTCACAAATCCTATGTGGTGAATCCGGAATATATCCGGGCTTCCAGGGATACATCCATTATTCTCAGAAACGGTGAGGAGATTCCCGTAAGCAAAAGCTTCCGGAAAGAAGCAAAAGAAAAACATCTGCAGTATCTGAAAGGAAGATGGGGACAATGAATTTTCAATTTGCAGCTTTAGCATTAAACTTTATGTTCGATATTTTTCTGTACGCAGTAACCCTTTGTGTTTTTACCGCACTCTTAAACCGTATCTTCGGAAAACCGGGACCGTATCTGAAATGGATACAGGGCGGTCTTTTCCTGGCAGGAATTTTTCTGCTGATCCTGTTTGTTCTTATCTCTATCCAGGGTTCCCGGTTCTATGAGCTGTCTATGGCAGAGGTTCCCCTCTGTCTTTTTCTCCTGCTCTCTTATTCCGGCAGCCGGCAGAAAAAGCTTTTCTTTGCCTTTTCCCTCTTTACACTGACCGTCTTCTACCTGTTTTGCCTGAACGACCTTACCAATCTTCTTCATCATGGACTGAACCGTTATCTGCCCTTTTACCAGATTCAGTTATTCTATCATATCTTCCTCTGGCTGATCCTTTTTCTCTGCCAGAAGCTTAGCGGCAGCTTTGAAGAAAACATCTTTCTTCCTCCATCTCTCTGGGGATTCCTGTTTGGTATTTCCGGTGCTCTTTTGCTGATCGCATTGGGTTTTCTGCCTCTGGTGGTCTCTTCCTCTATAGGATATAACCGGAAAATGTTTCTTCACCTGGGTCTGATGCTCCTTCTTCTTGGATTAAATTACTGCCTTTTTGCTCTGTATAAAAGATTCTATCTCTATGGGGCAAAGGCCAGAGAGGCCGCTCTTACCCGGCAGCAGTTAGAATATCAGGAAAAATATTACCGGGAATATCTTCACACCACAGGAGAAATACGCAGGCTCCGCCACGATATGAGAAACCACCTGAGGACTGCCGCTGCTCTCTATGCCCAGGGGAAAGGCCAGGAGCTGGAAAACTACCTGGAAACTTCCCAGAAAGAACTGACGGACTACGAAAACTTTGTAATGACCGGGAACCCCTGCCTGGATACCGTACTGAACCTGAAGCTCCAGGAAGCCAAACAGAAAAATATCTGCTGTCTGACTCAGCTTACTGTACCGGAAAACTGTGTGTTCCTGGATTTTTCCGATACAGTGACTATATTTGGAAATCTCCTGGACAATGCAGTAGCCTCCTCAATGGATTTTCTGGCGCCTGGCGCTCCGGTTCCTGAGATACGGCTGTCTCTGATCTATCAGGAAGGGAATCTCCTCCTCCACATGGACAATCCCTGCAGGGCCAGACAGAAGCCGCCCTACGGTATTGGAATGAAAAATGTAGAATCCCGGGTGGAGAAATATCAGGGGACCCTTGTAACTGAGATCCGTGAAGGACGTTATTATACAGATATATTGCTGTATGGGTCATAAGCTTTTCATAAAACCGGTAATATCATACATTCACTCCTCCAGATCGTATAATTTATATAGATCCAGCATAGTGCCGTAGGTCAGCTTCCGTCCCATAAGCTGACGGTAGGTGGCGGACTTGGTCCTGCCGGCTTCTTTCTGCTTTTCCATCTGCCGTACAATGGAGTCATACTCCTGCTTGACGCCTCTGTGCATTTTCCGGTAAGCCTCCAGCTCTCTTTTCATACTTTCCAGGTCTTCAGAAACAGCGGTTTCCTTTTCGTTGATTTTTCCTGTTTTTATTTCCATATCTGCTCTCTTTTCTTTCTCATACTCATCTTTTATACCTGTGTCTCTCAATATTGCGGCTACTGTCTCTGCCGGTGTTTGTCCGGAAACATGGATTTTCTTTGTATTCAGTTTTTCGTACAGAGGAAGCCGCCGGATACTCCGCTCTATCACGTCTTTTTGCCGAAGTCCCTGGCGTATATCTTTTTTCAGTCTCTCTTCCAGACTTTTTTCATCAAGGATCAGGGAATACAGATGGACTTCTGCATTCCGGCAATCCAATCTGGATAAAAGTGTATCCAGGATCTCCTGTTCATGAAGGACCCAGCAGAAGATCACATGGTCGTAGGCCGAACAGGCAAGAAAATTATTCAGTACATGGGTAATGTTATTCATTACCATTGCCTTAGTCTCCTCTGTCACCTAAAAAGGCTCCATATCCCAGCACCAGTCCCCGTCCAGGAAAACACTGTTTTTCAATTTTTTCTTTAAGATATTACAGACTGTAGTCTTGCCGGCTCCCATAGTACCGCCGATCACATAGAGATGTTTTTTCATAGAAGGATTGCCTCAATTATATCAACACTCTTATTTTCCTATATAGCATTGCTGCTGTAGTGTTCATAACCTTTATTAGTTTACATAAAACAGTTACGGTAAATCACGTATTTCATGATCCTCTGGAGATATACGGTATCGTAGATTCTTCCTAACTGTTTTTGCTGCTTTTTGATACGACCTTATTTACTTCCATCTTATCCATGATCCCGTGAGCGGTCACCCCCGGATGAGTCACAGAAATCCTGCATACCTGTTCCGCAAACTCCTTTGAAACCTGAAATTTTTTTGCCATGGAAGCCACGGTGGTTCCCTTTTCCAGCTCTTTTAAGATTCCCTTTATCAGCTTTTCCATATCTTTCTGGGAAAGTTCCGGTACTTTTTCCTGTTCCACTCTGGGAAGGATATCCATCTTTTCTATCTGAAAGCCCTCTGCCTCTATAGTCAGCACTGCCATAGTCACCGGCTGGTGAAATCTTCTGGGACCGCAGCTTCCCGGGTTCAGATACTGAACGCCTTCCTGCATATAGGCCTCGTATTTATGGGAATGTCCATAGATCACAAAATCTTTTTTCTCCAGATCTTTGGGAATATGTTTTTTATTGTGGACCATATAAAAGCTCCTGCCAAAAAGAGAAAAAGAAAGCTCTTTAGGCAGTTTTTCGGCCCATTCCTTATCATTATTTCCCCGGACCACATACAGTGAGGGATTGATCCTGCGGATTTCTTCCAGGATCTCAGGAGAATTAATATCTCCTCCATGAACAACTGCGTCGCAGATCTTTAAAATTTCGGCCACTTCCGGCCGTAAAAGTCCGTGGGTATCGGAGATTACTGCAACCCGTCCTGTTTTTCTTTCCATTTCTTCACATTCCTTTCTGCCTCTCCTAAGAAGGAAAGGGAGCCGAAAATGATCACCACATCTTCTGGTTTTGCTTCTTCCAGAGTTTTCTCAACTGCCTGGTCAATACTTCTTGCCGCTTCCACAGAAGGATTTACACAGGCCACTGCTTCCTTCAGTTCTTCTGCAGGAAGGGCTCTGGGATTATCCGGAGTCTGTACTGTTATGATATGTTCCGCCAGAGGGGCTGTGATCTGGATAACCTGTTTATAATCCTTGTCCCGGAATATGCCGAAAATATACCGGATGTGCCGGTGGGAAAAATAAAGCTTCAGAGAATGTTCCAGCTCTCTTGCTGCCCCTGGATTATGAGCCCCGTCCATGATCACGGTCGGTTCTTTAGAGATCAGGGTAAAACGCCCTCTCCAATGAGTTTTTCGAAAACCTGTATAAATATTTTCACGGGAAATCTTGTATCCAAGAGTTCCAAGAACCGTCACAGCCTGAAGGGCGAGAGCAGCATTTAGGATCTGATAGCTTCCTGCCAGAGAAATCTCTACCTGGTTAAAATCTCTCCAGGTAAAACTCTGTTTTTCATATCCGTAATGGATATCCTTCACTTCTTCCATATCCAGGAATTCCAGGGTAGCTCCTTGTTCCTTCGCCTTTTCTTCCAGAACTTTCCTGGCTCCTGGTTCCTGAGGAGCGGATACTACCTTTGTATAAGGCTTGATGATCCCGGCTTTCTGTGCGGCAATTTTTTCCAGAGTATCTCCCAGAAAGGCCATGTGATCCATACTGATGGAAGCGATCACTTCCATTACCGGCGTCTTAATAATATTGGTAGCGTCCAGGGCTCCTCCAAGACCTGTCTCCAAAACCACCAGATCACATTTTTTCTCCTGGAAATACAGGAAAGAAAGAGCGGTTTCTATTTCAAAAGGCGTGGGATTTGTAAGATGATGTTCCTCCATATCCCGGATAGCTTCTGCAATGGCTGTCACATGTTTCGCCAAGGCTTCTTTTCCGATCCGCTCTCCATTTACCTGTATCCGATCTCTGTAGGAAAATAAAGTAGGGGAAATATACCGTCCTACCCGGTATCCCGCCTCTGTCAGTATGGTAGAAAGATAAGCCAGGACAGAGCCCTTTCCGTTGGTTCCTGAAATATGGATAAACTTCAGATTATCCTGGGGATTTCCCAGACGCTCCATCAGATGGCGCATATTGTCTAAGCCAAGTACACTTCCGTATTTAGAGGCCTCCTCCAAATATACTCTTGCTTCTTCGTAATTCATGATTTCTCCTATCCGGGGCCTGCAGGCCCCTTTGTAATTCGGAAATTATTATAGCTCTTTTTCCATTTGTCTACAATCATAATCTTCTGTTCTTCCCTATTCCACAGTATTTTTTTATTGAGGAAACGGTTCAGTTAAATACTACAGCCAGAAATGAAGAAATTAATTTTATTTATGATATACTGAATATAATTCAAGTCAATAAGAGAGGAGAATTGATTTGGAAACATGGGTAATATAAACGGCGCATACACGCCGCCGTTGACAGCCCCTCCCCGCACTATTATCAGAGAAGGGGAATCAAGAAATTTTTGTTTCTTCTGAGCCTTTTTCCATAAAGTATACAGATATTTTGCACTATATTCTTTATCTAGTGCGGTATGAAATACAGCAAATTTATTTCCATGTATTACTCCCGCATACTCAGCATTTCCATAGGCGGAGTCTTCAGATTCCTTTCCATAAAGCTCCAGGACAAGCCCAGCATACTCTGATGTTTTTCACACAGTTCATTAAAGAAATCTCCCGATTCCTCCCGGCGGATCCGGGGCAGGTTCTCTTCCATCTCTTCCATACAGGCATGGATACTCTCATTATAGCTTATGGTATAGATCTGGGGCATAAAAGCATATACTCCCACCAGCACCAGAAGGTTGGAAAAGATCAGGACAGTCCAGGTGATAAAAAATATCTTCAGTGAAAAGCTTTCCTGGATCCTTTTAAACAAGCTTATATCCCACCCCTCTTATATTTCTGATCACATCTTCTCCTAATTTTTTCCGGATATTTTTAATATGGGTATAGATAATGGCGTCCTCACAGTCATAATCGTATTTCCACAGTTTTTCCATAATATATTCCTTCGTCATGATCCGGTGAGGATCCGAAAGAAAAAGGCCCAGCAGTTCAAATTCTCTTCCTGTGAGATAGACCTCCTGGTCCTTTACCTTTACTGTATGGCTTTTCCTGTCCATGAAAATATCTCCCCAGGACAAAAGCTCCATCCGGGGCTCTTCTCTTCTCCGAAGCACAGCCGCCACTTTTTTCAGAAAAACTCCTATGGAAAAGGGCTTCGTCACATATTCGTCGATCATCAGGTCATAGCCTTTGAGCTGACTGTCCTCATCGGAAAGAGCCGTCAGCATGATCACCGGCACATCTGACTTTTCCCGGATCTTTTTACAAAGAGAAAAGCCGTCCAGCTTAGGCAGCAGAACATCCAGGATCACCAGATCCGCCCTCTCCCTGGCAAAAAGGCCCAGCCCCTCCAGGCCGTCGCCTGCCGTCACCGTCCGGTAACCCTCGTTTTCCAGAAACACCGATAGCATCTCTGCGATATCCTTTTCATCTTCCACGATCAGTATAGTCTTCATCGCTCATGCCTCCTCTTCTAGTCGAGTATACCATAAAGCGGAGAGCCAGGCGAGCATTTATCTTCAGCCGATCACTCGGAATTCCTTCCATTTTCCCTTTTTGAACCGGATCCAGAACAGTAAAGCCCGCAGTCCCCAGTCCAGGCACATGGCAAAGGCTACGCCGATAACTCCCAGATCCATCCAGATACCGAAGATCACGGAAAAGACGACTCTGCAGAAAATCGTCGAAAAAATACTGACGTACATGGTAAACTTTACATCTCCTGCCGCCCGAAGACCGTTGGAGAGGGCTCCGGAAAGAGCCGAAGAAGCTTTCTCATATAGTAATCTGCCGCCTGCCGGTCCCCTGCCCCCATACACTGGCCGATAACTGTGATAAAGGCCAGTCCCAGGGCTGTCCCCATAAGAGCTGCCACAGACCAAAAGCTCTGGGCTACGCCGTTGGCGGCGATCTGTATTGTCCCGAACAAGGCGGTAATACTGCTTAAAGCTACTTTGATCAGCTGAAACAGACCGTTTTCTATGCCGTTTGGCACAGCGATCCCCAGTATCTTCCGGATCATATTCCCTTTCCAGCACAGGATCTTTCTCCAGACCAGATAAACTTCATTGCTCTTTTTGAAACACAGAATGATGATCACCACTCCTGAAAAACTTCTGGATATCAGGGAGGGATAGGCCACTCCCGCTACTCCGGCATGGAGGAGAAATACCCCGATAGCATTTCCCGCCACATTGATCCCATTGGCAGCCAGAGAGAGGTACATGGTAACATTGGTCTTTCCCATACTTCTGTAAATAGCCGCTCCTGCGTTATATATAGCAATGGCCGGATAAGAATAGGCAAAGATCCTCAGATAGGTGACACAGGCCTCCATAACATCTCCTTCCACTTCTCCGAATAAAAGTCCTAGTAACCTGCGGTTTAAAAGCAGGATCACAGCCATAAGGGCCAGAGAAAACAAAGCGGAGATCATCACAAGCTGACCTGCGGACAGACTGCTTTTTTCTTTCTCTCTGCTGCCGATATACTGGCTGACCACTACAGAACCTCCTGCGGCCAGGGCAGAAAATAAAAACAAAAATACCGTATTAAACATATTTACCAGGGACACCCCGGATACCGCCGCCTCTCCCGCATAACTGACCATAAAAGTATCCGCCACCCCTACCAGCACGCTTAAAAGCTGTTCCATAAAAAGGGGGATCAGCATAATTTTCAAAGCATGGTTGGAAAAGACCTTCTGTTCCTCCTTTATCTGATTTTTAGGTTCTATTATTTTATTAAGTAACACATTCATAGCAAAGAACGGAAAAATTTTCCCGAAAAGCACTCCTTCCTGTGACCGGTTTTTGTCCAGAAAAATTATAACCAGGAAACTTTTTTGCGTCTAATGCTTTAATTTCATACAGAAAAATGCCCGGCAGGCATGGGTCCAAAACTCATGTCTGCCGGGCAGATATATTGGCTTATACGTCAAAGCAGCCTCCGCCTACAAATTCCCGGAGTATGGAGTTATGAGGGATAGCCTCGCTGGGCACTCCTACGAAATAATCCAGAAATTTCAGCAGACGTTTTGCCTCATTATATTCCGGTTCTCCAGGCTGTATAGAAAAAAGCAAGGGTTCTGCATACAATTTTAAAACTGCTAGTTCATAGATCAGAGCAGAATTAAACATCACATCTGCAGACTCCTGGTATGGGAAAATGTTCTCCTCTTCTCCCCGCCGTACAGAATTCCACATGGCGATGGTTGCCTTTGCAGAAGCCCCTCTGGTCCTGGCGTCCCGGACGATCCGCCGGATCAGTCTTCCGTCTGTGGTAGGGATCCGGTTATGTTCATCAATGTTCAACTGGGTAAGGGCGCTGATATAGATCCGGAATTTACTCTCAGCAGGAAGGCTGAAACTCAGCTTATCATTGAGACAATGGATCCCTTCGATCACCAGTACGTCATCCGGGCCTAACTGAAGCAGATCTCCTCTGTATTCCCGCTGTCCTGTTTTAAAATTGAAAGAAGGCATAGATACTTCTTCTCCTCTGAGAAGGGCTGTCATATCCTCATTAAACTGCTTTACGTCAATGGCTTCCAGACATTCAAAGTTATAGTTTCCCTCTTCGTCCAGAGGCGTCTCTTCCCGGTTGACAAAGTAATTGTCCACCGCAATAGGATGAGGCTTCAGTCCATGGGCGGAAAGCTGAATGGAAAGCCGGTGGGAAAAAGTAGTCTTTCCCGAAGAGGATGGACCTGCGATCATAACAAATTTCCTGGTCCTGTCATTAGAGATCCTGTCTGCGATCTGCGAGATCTTGGACTCCTGGAGAGCCTCTGCGATAAGGATCAGTTCATTGGCTCCCTTTTTGCTGATCTGTTCATTCAGGTCTCCAACTGTATCCGCACCGATCATTTCCCCCCACCTTGCCGATTCTTTCTGGACCTGAAAAAGTTTTGTACAGGGTTTAAAAGGAGGTACTGACTGGGGATCCTCCCTTTCCGGAAGCTGGAGCACCAGTCCCTGATCATAGGGATAAAGTTCAAAATATTTCAGATAACCGGTGTGGTTCACCATATAGCCATAGAAATAATCTTCGAAATCCTCCAGACTGTAGATATTTACCCGGGATCCCCGGCGGAAATGAAAAAGCTTTTCCTTGTCATACATATGGTGGCGGTGAAAGATCTCAATAGCCTCTCCTGTACCTACACTTCTTTTCCGAATAGGAATCTTTCGCTCCGCCAGTTCCAGCATATAAGCTTTCACCTGAGCCAGAAATTCCGGTGTGATCTCCACCTCTCCATCAATGGTATAGTAATAGCCGGAACCCACCGAAAAATGCAGAGTTACCTTCCGTATCCTGTCATGTCCTCCTACATGATATACTGCTTTCAGCAAAAGGAGGGAGGCACTTCTTTTATAAGTTTTATGACCAATCTCATCTGCCAGAGTGATAAATTCCAGATCGCCGTCCCTTTTCAGTTTTTTATGGAGCTCACAGAGCTTTTTATCTTTCATCACCAGGACAATGGGATATCTGCTGCTTTCCTGAAAATCTTCCACGATCTTACTGTAAGGGGTGCCCCAGGGATATTCTCTTTGTTTTCCCAGGATCTTTACGGAAATCATTTTTTCCTTCATCATGCCTCTCCTTTCCTGCCAGATACTCATATCGCTTTGCAGGGATGCTGTACCTTCATTTTTACGGTTTCAAGTTCCGGGAGCATTTCTCGCAGTTCTTTTTCCATATAGTCCATAAAGATATACTCTGTGCCGTAATGGCCGGCGTCTATAACGCATACTCCCTGGGCCACTGCGTCTATCGAGGAGTGATAATCCATATCTGCTGTAACATATACATCAGCGCCTGCCTGGAGCACGGCAGGCAGGAGACTTTTTCCGGAGCCGGTGCAGACAGCGGCTTTCTTAACTATTTTATCCGGATCACCGTAGATCTTTACAAAAGGAAGGGAGAGTTTTTCCTTTACAAATCTGCCGAAGTCCTCCAGTGTCTGAGGTTTGGTAAGATTTCCAACTCTGCCAAGACCTTCTCTTTTGCCTTCCCGGTCGTAAGTAACTTCCAGGATCTCCCGCTGGGTAAGTTCCAGATAGTCCGCGCTCAGATCCGCCATACCCAGCACATCAAAATTCGTATGCATAGCGTAATAGGAAATGTCGTTCTTTATCAATCCTATGATCCGGCGGCCGATAAAATGATCCTCAGTCACCTTTTTGATCCCGGAAAAGATCAGAGGATGATGGGTAATGATCATATCTGCATCTGTCTTCACTGCTTCCTCCAGATTCTCGTCAGTCACGTCCAGAGCAAGAAAAACTTTTTTTACCTCTTTCTCAGGATCTCCTACAAGAAGTCCCGGATTATCCCATTCTTCAGCAAAGGAAACAGGATATTTTTCCTCTATCTTTTTTATGATCTCTTTACACTTCATAGTAGGCAAGGGCCTCCTCTCTGTCTTTGATCTCTGCGATCAGCTCTTTGCTCCGCTTCTTTGCAGAAGGCGTATCTACACGGGAAAGTTTTTCCAGAAGCTCTTTTGTCTCCCGGTCCTCTTTTTCCAGGAATTCTTTTAACACCGGGTGCCGGGTTTCCAGAAGCTCTTTTCCGTAAAGATATTCTGCTTTTTTTGTATACTGCATCTCTCCTTGAACCGCTTTCATCATAGGATAGAATTTTCCGTCTTCCTCCACCATATCCTCTTTGATGACCGCATAACCATTTTCAGCCAGAAACCGGCGGAAATGGCTGATTTCTGACTGAGGCTGGAGGATCAGTTCTTTCATGTCTTTCACTACATTTTCTCCCTGGGTAAGGATCTTCTCCATAAGAGGCCCGCCCATACCTGCGATCACCAGACACTGGGCTTCTCCTGGCTTTAAAGCTTCCACACCGTCGGAAAGTCTGGTTTCTATGTAGTCTTCCAATCCCCATTCCCGGATATGTTCCCTGGCCCGCAAAAGGGGACCCTGGTTGATATCCATGGCAATGGCTCTTGGGATCTGTCCTTTTTGTATTAAATAAATCGGAATATATCCGTGGTCGCAGCCTACATCTGCCAGTACCAGTCCCGGACTTACCAGGGCTGCCACGGCGCTGAGCCGCCGGGATATCTGTATCTCTCTCATGATCATTCCTTAATCCAGATAATCCTTCAGTTTCCGGCTGCGGCTTGGGTGGCGGAGCTTTCTCAGGGCCTTAGCCTCGATCTGACGGATACGTTCTCTGGTAACATTAAATTCTTTGCCTACTTCTTCCAGAGTTCTGGCTCTTCCATCATCCAGACCAAAGCGGAGACGAAGTACCTTCTGTTCTCTCTCTGTAAGAGTGCCAAGAACCTCTACCAGCTGTTCTTTCAGCAGGGTAAATGCCGCCGCATCTGCAGGTACTGGTACATTGTCGTCCTGGATAAAGTCGCCCAGATGGCTGTCCTCTTCCTCTCCGATGGGAGTTTCCAGAGAAACCGGCTCCTGAGAAATTTTCAGGATCTCTCTGACACGGTCCACAGACATGTTCATTTCTTTGGCGATCTCTTCCGGCTGAGGCTCTCTTCCCAGTTCCTGGAGAAGCTGTCTGGACACACGGATCAGTTTATTGATCGTTTCCACCATATGAACAGGGATACGGATAGTCCTTGCCTGGTCGGCGATGGCTCTGGTGATCGCCTGACGGATCCACCAGGTAGCATAGGTAGAGAACTTATACCCTTTCCGGTAATCAAATTTTTCTACGGCTTTGATCAGACCCAGGTTTCCTTCCTGGATCAGATCCAGGAACAGCATGCCTCTTCCTACATATCTCTTGGCAATGCTGACTACGAGACGAAGATTGGCCTCCGCCAGACGCTTTTTAGCGCTTTCATCTCCGTTTTCCATTCTTTTTGCCAGGCTGATCTCTTCTTCGGCGGTGAGAAGTGGAACTTTTCCGATCTCTTTCAGATACATACGGACCGGATCTTCAATGCTGACCCCTTCTGGTACGGACAGGTCGATATTTTCCATATCCACCTCATCCTCTTCGCTGAGATTCATTTCTTCTTCGTCGCTCATGATCAGGTCGTCCATATCATTATCCTGGATACGCAGCACATCCACGCCGTTAGCTTCCAGATAATCAAAAACCTTGTCCATGTGTTCCGGATCCAAAGGAAAATCCTTGAAAAAATCATTGATCTCCTGGTATTCCAGTACGTTTTTCTTTTTCTTTGCCAGCTCGATAAGTTCTGCCAGTTTCTCGCTGAATTTTGCCATGTTCATTTCCATAAATGTTCCATCCTCTCAATTCTTAATTATATGGTATCCTCAATCAAAGGAAATATGCAGTGTTACTCTGCCTCTTTCCAGGTCCTCCAGTCTTTTCCTCGCCTCTATGATCTTCTGCAGTCCCGCAAGATCCGTAGGGGCAAGGTGTTCATTCTGCCAGGCAATACTGTCTCTTTTCAGACGGCATACGGTTTCCAGCACCGCCCGTCTTGCTTCCTCCTGTCCTTCCAGATGGAGGGAAGCGTGAAACAGAGAAGCCACCTCTCTTTGTTCTTCCGGATCAGAAAACTGGTTCAGCAGTTTTGCGGGATTTACTGCTCCTTCTTCATGCTGTGCAAAGACCAGCTGAGCTACCTGATGATAAAGGGGCGTGGTGAAATCCTCCGGTCCGATATATCCCTCAATGGTATCAAACATCTTCGGATAAGAAGTAAGCCAGGTCAGCATAAGCTTCTGTGCAGTCTGTCCTGCGTCTTCCTTATTTTCTTTCTTCTTCCTGGTCCCTTCCCGCCGTACAGGCTCAGTGCTTTTCTTCGGGGAGAGAGCCATATGGTTTACCATTTTCCGCAGATCCTCATATTGGATCCGATAAAGCCGGGAAAGAGTCTCCATGTAATTATTCCGTTCCAGTTCTTCCGGAAATTCCAGGAGCATTGCCGCGATCTCTCTGAAAAACTGGGTCTTCTCCTCAGGATCCGACAGATCGTACTTCTTTTCCAGTACCTTTACCTGGAAAAGAAAATAATTCATGGCCTCCTCCAAGCGCTTTTCAAAGGCATCCCGGCCTTCTGCCTTTATAAATTCATCCGGATCCTTGTAAGGGGCCAGATTGACTACCCTTGGCCGTATTCCTGCGGCCCTCAGGATAGGGATCCCTCTTAAAGCCGCCTTCTGTCCCGCCTCATCGCTGTCATAAGTAAGCAGGACTTCCTTGGTATACCGGCTCATAAGACTGGCATGCCCCGACGTCAGAGCCGTTCCCAGGGAAGCTACCGCATTGGTAAAGCCTGCCTGGTGCATGGAGATCACATCCATATAGCCCTCACAGATGATCAGATAAGGCTTTCTGGAAGTCCTGGCTACGTTTAACCCGTATAGGTTCCGGCTTTTATCAAAGATCTTTGTCTCCGGGGAGTTCAGATATTTCGGTTCTCCCTGTCCCATGACCCGTCCTCCGAAACCGATGACCCGGCTGTTTACATCCATAATGGGAAACATGACCCGGTTCCAGAAGCGGTCCTGCATCCCCCGCCGTTCGTCCACATTAAAAAGTCCTGACTCCTTCAGCAGTTCATCAGAATAGCCCTGCCCTTTCAGATATTGGTACAGGGCGCCGGAATACCGGGGAGAACAGCCAAGGCCGAATTTCTTTATGGTTTCGTCAGAAAGTTCTCTCTTTTTCAGGTATTCCATTCCCTGCTTTCCCTTTTCGCTTTTCAGCTGATAATAGTAGAAAGCAGCCGCCTTCTTATTGATCTCCAGGAGACGGGATTTCAGGTCTGCCGCCCGTCGGGCCTCTGGAGAATATTCTGCCTCCGGCAGCCGGACCCCTGCCCGATCCGCCAGGTATTTCACTGCTTCCACAAAAGTAAAATTTTCGTATTCCATCAGAAAGGTAAATACGTTTCCTCCGGCTCCGCAGCCGAAACAGTAATACATCTGTTTTCCCGGACTAACGGAAAAGGAGGGAGATTTCTCATTGTGAAAAGGACAGAGGCCAAAATAGGAGCTGCCTTTCCGCTGAAGTTTTACATATCCGGAGATCACATCTACGATATCGTTTTTCATACGGACTTCTTCAATAATATCATCCGAATAATACATTCTGATTCCTCTTTTCCACTATCTCTTTTCCCGGCCCCGCCATCTTTTCGGGATAAAAATGTCTTTGAACTTTTCCAGGGAATACTGGTCTGTCATCCCGGAAATGTAATCACAGACCACCCTCTCTTTAGGCTCTCCCTCCGCCAGGAGCTTCTGATATTCTTCTGACATTTTTTCCGGATATTTCCTGTAATATGTATATAATTCCTCAATTACATGTTCTGCTTTTTTTTCTTCGCTTTTCGCTGCCGGGTTCAGATATACATCCTGAAACATCAAAGAACGAAGATCACGCAGGCCGGCCTCGATATCCGGCGACATGGAAATATGGTCTTTCCCCCTGCTGTGCTCTACAATGTCATGGACAAAGGTATTCAGCCGTTCTTTGGTATTCTCCCCCAGGAGCATCCGCAGTGTAATCGGGATATTATCTTCTGAAATGATCCCTGCCCGCTGGGCATCGTCCATATCATGATGTATATAGGAGATCTTATCGCTGTAGCGGACCACCTGCCCTTCCAGGGTATGAGGATTTCCGCTGGTCCTGTGGTTAATGATCCCGTCCCTGACCTCCCAGGTCAGATTCAGTCCTCTTCCGTTTTTTTCCAGTCTCTCCACTACCCGAAGACTTTGTTTTACATGAGAAAAACCAAGAGGGCAGACCCGGTCCAGAACCTTTTCTCCTGCATGTCCGAAAGGGGTATGTCCCAGGTCGTGTCCCAGGGCAATGGCCTCCACTAAATCCGCATTAAGATACAAAGCCTTTGCAATGGTCCTGGCGATCTGAGATACCTCCAGAGTATGGGTCAGACGGTTCCTGTAATGGTCTCCCTGGGCTGCCAGAAAAACCTGGGTCTTATCTTTCATTCTCCGAAAAGATTTGCTGTGGAGGATCCGGTCCCTGTCTCTCTGGTATACAGTCCGGATATCGCATTCCGTCTCTTTTCTTTCCCTGCCCCGGGATTTTCCGCTGCAGGAGGCATAGGGACTGAGATATTCCAGTTCCTTTGCTTCCAGCTCTTCACGAATATTCATCCACCGTCACCTGACTTTCTTTTAACAACGATTATACAAGTCTTCTCCTTCTGATAAATATATTACCGTTTTCCTGCAGATTTCCTTCTTTTCTTTTCAAAAAGTTCCAACAAATGTGGAATTTTGATTTTTCTCACGATTCCTTCCAGACACTGCGTAAAAAGGCGATTTCCGCTCCGTATCCCTCAAGATCATTGGGTGTTTCCAGGTAAAAAGGCAGGTTCTTTAAAGCCGGATGACTGACGATCCGGATCATGGCTTCTTTCCCGATCTTTCCTTCTCCGATCTTTGCGTGACGGTCTTTATGACTGTTCAGCCCATACATACTGTCATTTAAATGAACAGCTTTCAGCCGTGAAAGACCGATGACCTGATCAAATTCTTTCAGGACTCCATCCAGGTCATTTACAATATCATAGCCTCCGTCATATATATGACAGGTATCCAGGCAGACGCCCATTTTATCCTGAAGTTCTACCCGGTCTAAGATCTCCCGAAGTTCCTGAAAGTTCCTTCCGATCTCACTGCCCTTTCCGGCCATGGTTTCCAGAAGCACGGTGGTACTCTGCTCCGGCCGCAGGATATTATTCAAAAGCTCCGCGATCAGTTCGATCCCTTTCTCCGCTCCCTGTTTTACATGGCTTCCCGGGTGAAAATTGTAGCAGTTTCCCGGGGTATATTCCATTCTTTTCAGATCATCAGCCATGGTGTTATAGGCAAATTCCCGGACTTTTTCGTCAGGAGAGCAGGCATTGAGGGTATATGGGGCATGCGCCAGGATCTTCTGGATTCCCAAACGGCCCGCTTCCTCATGAAACTTCTCAACGTCTTTTGGATCAATGGCTTTCGCCTTTCCCCCTCTGGGATTTCTGGTAAAGAACTGAAAGGTATTTGCGTTTATCTTTTCCGCTTCCTTCGCCATGGCAGCATAGCCTTTGGCGGAAGACAAGTGACAGCCTATCGTCAACATTTACTTTCCTCCTTCATGTAAAATCTTTACTGTAATATTCTCGATTCTGAGTAATGCGACAGCACCCTCCGATACTGCAGGCAGCTCCAGGCAAAGTCTGTCGCTTACCGGTCGTATCACAATCGGATAGGGGAAGATTTCTTCCCCTACCCGATCATCGCGATACCTCACTCATCTCGTGGCATTGCCACTCGATGACCGTTGCCCGTCGGATGCCCGCTCGTGCAAGCAGGTTGGTCGCCCGACCGGCGTGCTTGCACAAAAAAAGCAGAAAACCTGTTTCAGATTTTCTGCTTTTCTCTACTGCGGGAGATGGGACTTGAACCCACACGAGCATACACCCACAAGATCCTTAGTCTTGCCTGTCTGCCAATTCCAGCACTCCCGCTTGCCTGTCGTTTTTCTTATCTCTCAACGACAAGTGAAAGTATAGCAAAGATTTTCCAATTCGTCAATACTTTTTTCAAAAAAATTTTTTTAATTTTTTAAACTTTCCTGAATTTTTCTTGAATAATGGATTCTCCCTTTAAAAGCCGCTGCTCCAGGTCCTCTTTATCTCCCAGGATTTCCTGAAAACATGCCCATTCATCCAGGATTCCCTGTCCGTGGGGGACCAGATAAGCACCGGCGTCGCTGCCCAAAGCCAGATTTACTCCTGCTTCATATCCTCTTCTGATATTTTTCCTCCCTTTTTCCCAGATCTTTTCAAGAACCTGATCGGAGAACCTTCCTTTGCCGATAAGATTCTTTACAACAGTAATGGTGGGCACCCAGACCGTTCCCAATTCTGCCATGATCTCTATAGCTTCTTCATCAACATAGTTGCCGTGTTCAATACTGTCTGCTCCTGCGGCAGCAGCCTCTTTCACTGCTCTGGCGCCGTTGGTATGAGACATGACACAGAATCCTTCTTCATGGGCAATGTGGACCATCTCCCGGACCTCCTCAAAGGGAAGAGCGGTACCTGTGATAGAACCGTCTGTATCAAAATCCATGATCCCCGTGGTCATGATCTTGATAAAATCTCCCCCTTCCCTGCGTGCTTCATTTACCAGCGCGGCATACTCTTTCATGGTATCGAACCCTCTGCCTACGATCCCGCCGTAATGACCGTTTTTGTGAATGGCAAAGATCGGGGTCCTGTAGTCAATCCCATATTCCGGAGCGATCTCTCTGGCCTTGTAAGAGACGTGGAGATGATCTCCCCCGTCTCTTACAAAAGAAATCTGCTTTTCCTGATAAGCTTTAAAATGCGCCCTTATAAGTCTCTCATCAGGAGACTTTTCATGATCTTTTACCGCCTGGTGATAATCCAGGGCGTTCATAAATATATGCGCGTGATTTTCTCCAAACATCTGTGTTTCACCTTCAGTACTGTATTTCTTTATCGTCTATTCTTTTTGTCCGGCTCCCACAAAAATCTCATAGCTTCCGGGATCCAGCAGGATCTTTTCTTTATTTTCCAGGTGCCGGTTCCGTCTTCCATTGAGATAAATCCTCTTTCCGCGATATGGAAGTATAAATTTGGCTTTTGTATTAAAAGGAACTCTCACCTGAAAAAGGATTCCTTTCTTCTTCCATTCCCATCCGGATTCATAAAGACCTCTGGCAGAGTCATAAGAACAACGGGCAAAACCCAGCCTCCTGTCAGGTTTGGGAGCGATCACTGCCCGCATAAAACCTGGTCCTTTTTCCGCCGGATTCAGTCCGCACATACAGCGGTACATCCACTCTGCGATCACTCCATATGCATAATGATTCAAACTGTTCATACCAGTGTCGCTGATGTGGCCGTCAGGAAGGATAGAATTCCAACGTTCCCATACAGTCGTGGCTCCCATGTTTACCTCATAAAGCCAGCCGGGATATTCCTCCTGGAGAAGCAGACTGTAAGCTTCCTGATCCATCCCCATCTCAGAAAGGGCGAGGCAAAGATAACAGGTCCCCACAAAGCCTGTGGTCAGATGCATGCCGTGGGACCGGATGTTTTTCTTCAGTTCTCCTGCGATCTTCTTTCTTGCGGACTTAGGCGCCAGTTTAAAGTACAAAGCCAGGACCATGGCGGTCTGGGTTTTCACTGTCAGATCTCCTTTGCTGTCAAAATATTTTTGGCGAAAGGCTGCTTTGATCTCTTTTGCCAGCTGCCGGTAAGCTCTTGCATCCTGGCGTATGCCCAGTACATAGGCTGCCTTGGCCGTCAGCATGGCAGAATGATAATAAAAAGCCGTAGCTACATAAGTATTATCCGTACCGCCGAAGCAGCTGGTTTTATCCGGGTTGTCCAGAGCCAGCCAGTCGGCGAAATGAAAACCGGTGCTCCAAAGCCGCGATCCTCCGCACTGCTCCTCATCCACCCGGAAGATATAGTCCACCCAGTCCCGCATGACCGGATACTGCTCCGCCAGCAGGATCTCGTCCCCATAAAACTTATACAGGGTCCAGGGAATGATACAGGCTGCGTCTCCCCAGGCACAGGAACCGTAAGTGGTCCATTCCCCTTCTTTTGTGACCGGATCCTTACTTTGATTCTTGATCCGCTGTACCTGTCCCAGCACATCAGGCACCACATGGGGGACTCCTCCCCTGTAGATCTTCTGATCCTCTTTCATATCATAAAGATATTTCCGATAAAAAGCCGGCGTCTCCATATGGAAAGAAGCTGTCGCGCAGAAAGCCTGGGCGTCTCCCGTCCACCCCAGCCGCTCATCTCTCTGAGGGCAGTCTGTAGGCACGTCCAGAAAGTTCCCCTTCTGTCCCCAGACCGTATTTTCAAAAAGCCTGTTTATTTTCTCGGAGGAAGTCTGGAGATTACCGGTTCTTCGGATATCTGAGTGGATCACGCAGGCAGTAAAATTCCGGGGATCCACCTCCGTCATGCCCGTTACCTTCACATATCGGAAACCATAGAAGGTAAAATGAGGACGGACCCACTGCTTTTTTCCGGAGGAAATATAGGTCATCTCCGCCTTGGCAGTGCGGAGGTTATCCCGGTAAAAACATCCGTCCTGGAGGACTTCTCCATATTGCAGCCGTATTTCTCTTCCTTCTTCTTCATCACACAGAAATTCTGCCCATCCGGTGATCTCCTGACCGAAATCCAGCACAGTTTCTCCCGCGGGAGTCAGGATCTTTTTCGGTTCCTGTATCCTCTGGATGATCTTAAGAGGCGGACTGAGCCGGTCCTTCAAAGGCACGGAAACTCCCGGACCTTTTACCGCTTTACAGGACAGCGTACAGGAAACTGTGGCAAAATGATCGGTTTCCAGTCTTGCGTCGTAGACTTCCCCGTCATAGATACCGCTTTCCTTTACAGGAGAAGGCCCACATTCCCAGCTCTCATCGGTAGCTATGACAACTTCCTCTCCCGTTTCCCTTTCCAGCCGCAGTTCTGCCAGAAGCTGAAAATCCTTTCCATAAAGTCCGTACATATCCTTTTCATAGCTGAATCTTCCCTTATACCAGCCATTTCCAAGGGCCGCCCCTACGGCGTTTTCCTCTCCTTTTTTCAGAAGAGATGTAATATCATAAGTCACATATTGTATCCAGTTGTGATAATCCGTATAGAAAGGCGCCAGATATTCCTCTGAGACTTTCTCACCGTTTACAAGCACTTCAAAAAGTCCCAGGCCGCAGATGTAGATCCTGGCAGAGGCCAGATCCTTTGGCACCTGAAATTTCTTCTGAAACAAGGGATGGATCTCCGGATTTTTTTGATTGAAATCTGCCTGGATCCACTGCCCCTGCCAAAGTTCCTGGCTTTTTCCTGTTTCAAACCAGGCCACAGGGCTTACAAATTTTTCTTTCCTGTCTGTAAGTACCTTCACCCGCCAGTAATATCTGGTCCTGGGGCTGATCTGTACATTTGGACAAAAACCGCAGCTGTCGATCTCCCGCTTCCATCCGCTGTCGTAAACTATCTTTTTCATAGCCCTATCCAGGGCGATTTCCATCCGGACCTTTTCCTGGCATTTTCCTCTGACATTTTCTGTCACCCAGGAAAAGACCGGATATTCACACGCATATCCCAGGGGATCTGTCAGATGGTTCACCTGCATATTTCGTATTTTCATATCAATCCTCTTCTTTCGCCCAGCCGTAAGCACACTTTACGGCTTTCTTCCAGCCTTTTGCCTTTTTATCCCGCTCCTCCACGGAAATCTGAGGGGTAAATACCCGGTCGATCTCCCAGTTGCTGATGATCTCCTGAGGACTGTTCCAGTATCCTACGGCCAGCCCTGCCAGATATGCGGCTCCCATAGCGGTGGTCTCCACACATACCGGTCTTTTTACGGGAACCTGTATCATATCTGCCTGGGCCTGCATAAGGAAATTATTAGCGCTGGCGCCTCCGTCCACTTTCAGTGAATTCATCTGAATGCCGGAATCTGCCCTCATAGCCTCGATCACGTCATGGACCTGATAAGCCAGAGATTCCAGTGTAGCCCGGATAATATGGCATTTATTTACCCCTCTGGTCAGTCCTACGATGGTCCCTCTGGCATACTGATCCCAGTAGGGAGCTCCCAGTCCGGTAAAAGCCGGCACTACATAACAGCCATGGGTGTCCTTTACTTTTCTGGCCATATACTCGGAATCTTCCGCAGAATCGATCATCCGGAGTTCATCTCTCAACCACTGGATCACAGCTCCTGCTACAAATACAGATCCCTCCAGAGCATAGGTGATCTTCCCGTTCAGTCCCCATGCTATGGTAGTTACCAGTCCATTTTCGGAAAATACCGGTTTTTCTCCTGTGTTCATCAGCAGGAAACAGCCGGTACCGTAAGTATTTTTGGCATCTCCTTTTTCAAAACATGTCTGTCCGAAAAGGGCAGACTGCTGATCCCCTGCCGCCCCTCCGATAGGGATAGGTCCGCCGAAAAAGCTGCTGTCCGCCATTCCATATACGCAGCTTGAAGGTTTTACCTCAGGCAGCATCTCTCTTGGGATATCCAGCTCTTTTAATATATCCTCATCCCATTCCAGTGTATTGATATTAAAAAGCATGGTCCTGGAAGCGTTGGAATAGTCTGTGACATGGACCTCTCCCTTTGTCATCTTCCAGATCAGCCAGGTCTCAACAGTACCGAAAAGCAGCTCCCCCTTCTTAGCTCTCTCTCTGGCCCCTTCCACATGATCCAGGATCCACTTTACTTTTGTTCCTGAAAAGTAAGCATCAATGATCAGGCCTGTTTTCTTCCGGTATTCTTCTGTCAGTCCTTTTTCCTTAAGGGAATCGCAGTATTCAGAAGTCCTCCGGCATTGCCATACGATGGCGTGGTAGACAGGTTCCCCTGTATTTTTGTCCCAGACAATGGCGGTTTCCCTCTGATTTGTAATACCGATCGCGGCAATATCCGCCGCCTCAGCTCCCGCCTTCTGCATGGCCTCCACAGCCACCCCAAGCTGATTGGACCATATCTCGTTGGCATCATGCTCTACCCAGCCCGGTTTGGGAAAATACTGGGTAAATTCCTTCTGGGCAAAACTGACGATCTCTCCTTTTTTATTGAACAGAATACATCTGTTGCTGGTTGTCCCTGCATCCAATGCCATTACATATTTTGCCATGTAATCTCCTCCTCGTACATGCTTTACGATTATTCAAATTTACTGATATTTTATCTCTGTTTTCACCTTTTTTCAATATAAATTATAAAATCTGTCCTGTAACTGCACAAATCTTTTTCCGTTTCATATAATAAATCAATGACATTTTCTGAGGTTTCTTATGAATCTTTTTTCATTAAAAGCAGCCCAGACCGCAGAGCGCACTGATCAGGGCCGTCTCCGCCTTTCGGTGCTTACCGCAGACAGAAGTCAGCCTATTGATGATGCCTCTGTCACGATTTCTTACAGTGGAGATCCGGACTCTGTGATCGAGGAAGCCAATACGGATTCCAGCGGTCAGATTCCGGAACTGACTCTGCCGGCTCCTCCTCTGGAATACAGTATGGCGCCTTCTGAATATCAGCCATACGCAGAGTATACTTTCCGGATTTCCAAGGAGGGATACGAAGACCTGGAAATCTCCGGTGCGGAAATCCTCCCTGACTCTACAGCTACCCAGCAGGCTTTTCTCCGCCCCGCCACTCCTCGGGAGACCTTTCAGGATATTGTGATCCCTGCCCATACACTTTTTGGAAATTATCCGGAGAAGATTCCGGAAGATGAGATCAAACCCATAGATGCCTCTGGCGAGATCGTCCTCAGCCGGGTAGTAATACCGGAAACTATCGTGGTCCATGACGGTACCCCGGATAACACATCTGCCCAGAATTATTTTGTCCGTTATCGGGACTATATCAAAAATGTAGCCTGCAGTGAGATCTATGCCACCTGGCCGAAAGATACTATCCGGGCAAATGTGCTGGCTATTATGTCTTTTACCTTAAATCGTGTATATACTGAATGGTATAGAAACAAAGGTTACGATTTTACTATTACATCCTCTACAGCCTTTGATCACAAATGGATGTATGGAAGAAATCTTTTTGAAAGTATCTCTGAAGTTGTTGACGAACTCTTTGACAACTATCTCTCACGCCCCGGAGTACGTCAGCCCATTCTCACCCAGTATTGTGACGGTCAGAGAGTCCAGTGTCCGGGATGGATGACCCAGTGGGGCTCTAAATATCTGGGGGACCAGGGCTACACAGCTATAGAAATCCTTCGTCATTTCTACGGAGACAACATGTATATCAACACCGCGGAAGAAATTTCAGGCATTCCTGCTTCCTGGCCGGGAGCTCCTCTGGACATCGGCTCCTCCGGCAATAAAGTCCGTCAGATCCAGGAACAGCTGAATACCATCGCCGGTTCCTATCCTGCACTGCCGAATGTAACTGCCGACGGCATCTATGGGGAAGCCACTCAGAACGCAGTCCGGGAGTTTCAGAGAGTCTTCAACCTTCCTGCCACCGGAGTGGTGGATTATCCTACCTGGTATGAAATACAGGAAATCTTTGTGGGCGTTTCCCGGATTGCCGAGCTGGTTTGAAAAAACTGCCTTTTATAAAAAGAGCTTTGGGGAATCACATTTCCGCTTCCCCAAGGCTCTTTTACCTTCTATACCGGCTGTTATACAGGTTTTCGAATTTGATATCAATATTACTACTGTCAGCCATGTTCTTTGAAATTCCAAGAAAATTATCACATATTGACATTGGCTAAGGTTTCAAATATCATTAAAGTGGCAATCAAAGTTATGGTGATAAACGAAGGGAAATATTTTGCCAAGGAAAGGACGTGACGCTATGCCGTTTCCAAAAGAAAAGCTTTATACTATTGAAGATATCTATGCACTTCCAGATGGTAAGCGAGGCGAGCTGATTGACGGAAAATTATATATGATGGTGCCGCCCAGCAGGATCCATCAGAAAATCCTCCAGGAACTCAGCCGAGTTATCGGAAATTATATCTCTGGCAAAGGTGGGGTCTGTGAAGTCTATCCCGCTCCATTTGCTGTGTTTTTAAGTAAAGATGATAAAAACTATGTGGAGCCGGATATCAGCGTAATATGTGATCAAAATAAGCTTACAGATAAGGGGTGCAGCGGTGCTCCGGATTGGATCATCGAGATTGTATCACCAAGCAGCCAGCGCATGGATTATCTCACCAAACTTTTGAAATACCGTACTGCCGGTGTAAGAGAATATTGGATCGTAAATCCGATGAAAGAAACTGTACAAGCCTATTCCTTTGAAGGTACAGAGGATTCTATGCAGTATTCTTTCTCCGATCTTATTGGATCTGGGATTTTTGAAGATCTGAGAATTTGTATTAGAGATATGCTGAAATAGCAGAGTTTTATAAAAAAGATAAAAGAGCTTTGAGGAATCGTATTTCCACTTCCTCAAAGCTCCTTTTTATAGTCTCTGTATTTAATTACATTTCTCTTATCCGATCTTTATTCCCCAAACTGACTGTTATACAGCTTCTCATAGAAACCGTGACGGGCCATCAGGGATTCATGGGTTCCTTTTTCCAGGATATGGCCGTCCTTCATTACCAGGATCACATCTGCCTCCCGGATGGTGGAAAGTCGATGGGCTACCAGAAAGCTGGTCCGTCCTTTCATCATTCTGGCAAAGGCCTCCTGGATACGGATTTCTGTCCTGGTATCAATGTTGCTGGTAGCCTCATCCAGGATCAGCATAGGCGGAAGACAGAGCATAACTCTGGCAATGCACAAAAGCTGTTTCTGTCCCTGGCTGATATTGCCGCCGTTTTCGCTGATAACAGTGTCATACCCCTTGGGAAGTCTCCGGATAAAACTGTGGGCGTGGGCCGCTTTGGCTGCTTCCACTACTTCTTCCATAGAAGCTTCCGGTTTTCCATAGGCGATATTCTCCCGGATGGTTCCGGCCTTCAGCCAGGTATCCTGAAGGACCATGCCAAAATTCTGCCGCAGAGAATGACGGGTCATGTCCCGGATATCCGTTCTGTCAATCTTTATACTTCCCTCCCGTACATCATAAAACCGCATTAACAGGTTGATCAGGGTAGTCTTCCCGCAGCCGGTAGGGCCTACGATAGCGATCCTCTGTCCCGGCTTTACTTCCAGATTTAAGTCTTCAATAAGAGGCTTGTCCGGATCATAACTGAAGGAAACATGGGAAAGGCTCACCTGGCCCTGACTGTGAAATTCCACTGCATTTTCTCTGTCCGGCACCTCATCAGGTACATCAACCAGTTCAAAAATACGGGCAGCACAGGCAAGAGCATTCTGCATTTCGGTGACCACTCCCGAGATTTCATTAAAAGGCTTTGCGTACTGGCTGGCATAACTTAAAAATATACTCAGTTCTCCAATGGTGATACCCCCGGAAATAGCGATCATAGCACTGGCCAGACCTACGCCTGCATAAACGATATTATTGACCAGCCTTGTGCTGGGATTGGTCAGACTGGAGAAAAATACCGCTTTCACACTGACCTCCCGAAGTCTTTCATTTACCTCATCAAAGGTCTCCATACTTTTCTCTTCATAACCGAATGCCTGAACAACCTTCTGCCCTTCTACCATTTCATTGATAAGGGCAGTCTGTTCTCCACGCACCTTCGCCTGTTTTCCAAAATATTTATAAGTCCTTTTTGCAATAAATCCTGCTACGAAAAGACTTAAAGGGGTCAGCAGTACTACAATGGCCGTGATCCCCGGGTTCAGGAAAAGCATGATCCCCAGAGTACCAAGGATTGTCAGGATCCCTGTAAAGAACTGGGTAAATCCCATCAACAGTCCGTCGGCAAAGGTATCTACATCAGCAATGATCCTGCTGACCAGATCTCCGGAAGGATGAGCGTCCAGATAAGACAACGGAAGATTCTGTATCTTTTTCATTGCTTCGTTTCTCAGATCTCTGGAAACGCAGAAAGTCACCCGGTTATTGCAGGCCGCCAATACCCATTGAGCCACTGCCGAAAGAACAGTTACCAGAACAATGGAAAGGATCAGCCTTTCCACAGCTTCAAAGTCCACTTTTCCGATCCCCAGCATATAGTCGATGGCGTCTCCGCAGAAGATCGGTACCAGAAGCTGAGCTGCCACGCTGACTGCTCCGCAGAGGATACTTAAGATCACAAAGAAACTGTAGGGTCTGATACGGCGGAGTACTCTGAAAAAAGTTTTCTTCTGTTTCATACTGCACTTTCTCCTTTCCCATACTGGCTTTCATATATTTCTCTGTAGATCTGACAGGATTCCAGCAGCTCCTCATGTTTTCCCCATCCAGCCGCCTTTCCATCGTCCAGCACCAGGATATGATCTGCATGGCGGATACTGGAAGTTCTCTGGGATACCAGGAAAACAGTCACATTTGACGGCAGGTTTTTAAGAGCTTTTCGAAGAGCCGCATCTGTAGCATAGTCCAATGCGCTGGAACTGTCGTCCAGGATCAGGATCTCCGGTTTTCTCACCAGGGCTCTGGCAATGGTAAGCCTCTGTTTCTGCCCTCCAGAAAGATTTCTTCCTCCCTGTTCTACCGGCTCATCCAGGCCTTCCGATTTTTTCCGGACAAACTCTTCCGCCTGAGCAGCTTTCAGGGCCTGCCACATTTCTTCTTCCGTAGCCCCTTCATTTCCCATAAGAAGGTTGGACCGTATAGTTCCGGAAAACACCTGAACCTTCTGCATAACGATCCCCACTTTCTGCCGGAGGGTCTCCTTGTCCCATTCTTTAACAGACCGTCCCAGCAGGAAAACCTCTCCTGAGGTGGCGTCGTAAAATCTGGGGATCAGGTGGACCAGACTGGATTTACCGCTGCCGGTACCGCCGATAATACCGATGGTCTCTCCCTTTTTCACGGAAAAACTGATGTCACTGAGACTTTCTTCTCCCGCCTGGGCATAGGAAAGACTTACATGGTCAAAGCGCAGGGCCTCTTCTGTATTTCCTTCCCTGACACTTTCCCCGGTTTTTGCATTCTCCGAAAATTCCATAGCCGTCTTTGTATCCAGGATCTGTTCCACACGTCCCAGGCTGGCCATGGCACGGCTCATAGTAACGATCAGGTTTGCCAGTTTTACCAGTTCTACCAGGATCTGGCTCATGTAATTTACCAGCGCGACAATATCTCCGCTCATCAGCACACCGGTATCCACTGAACGGGAACCGGCCCAGAGAATGGCAATGATCCCTATATTCACTACAGAATACGTAAGAGGATTCATCAATGCGGAAATCCTCCCTACAAAAAGCTGTCCTTTTACCAGTTCAGCGTTGGCTCTGGAAAAGTTCTCGGTTTCCTGTTTTTCTCTGCCAAAAGCCCGGATCACCCGGACTCCGGAAAGATTTTCCCTGGCATTTCCTGTGATCACGTCCAGTTTCCCCTGGACTTTTTTATAAAGTGGTGATGTGATAGCCATAATTCCGAAAATGATTACAGAAAGCACCGGAATGGTCACCACAAAAATAAGGGCAATCTTTACATTGATGGTAAAAGCCATGACCATGGCCCCGAAAACAATAAAGGGACTTCTCAGGAAAAGCCGCAGGAACAGGTTCAGGCCGTTCTGGACCTGGTTAATGTCGCTGGTCATTCTGGTGATCAGCGTACTGGTACCGATGGTATCCATCTCCGAAAAGCCCAGTTTCTGGATATGGGCAAAAAGCATATGCCGCAGTCCTGTAGCGCTGCCAATGGCCGCTCTCGCCGCAAAATACTGGGCGGTGAAGCTGCAGCACAGGCCTACAATGGCCATAAGCACCAGGATCCCGCAGCACCTCAGGATATCTCCCCGGTCCTGATTGGCAATTCCCACGTTGATAATATGGGCCACTACCACAGGAACCAGCAGATCAAACATAGCTTCCAGCATTTTAAATAAAGGAGCCAGGATACTGTCTCTTTTATAATCTTTCAGATAGATTTTCAAATATTTCACTTTTTCATAACCTCCTTTCTCATTTTCTTATCCAGTATATCCCTTTTTTTATTATTTGAAAAATATTTATTTTATGTTATTATTATACAAAAAAGATATAGGAGACCCCCTATGGATATCCGACAGCTTCGATATTTTACTGCTATCGTAGAAGAAGGCACTCTTACCGGTGCCGCCAGACGTTTGAATATGACCCAGCCTCCTCTTACCGCCCAACTGAAGCTTTTAGAAGAGGAGCTGAAATGTCCCCTTTTCACCCGGGATGGAAAGAGGCTTCACCTGACAGAAGCCGGTCACCATTTTTATGAACGAGCCCAGCGGATTCTGGGGATGTGCGATGCTGCCGTAACGGAAATGACCGATTTTCAGGAAGGGACAGCGGGAACTCTCCGTATCGGGGTCATATCTTCTGTAAAAGATCAGCTCTTTCCCAGGTGGATCTGCCGCTTCTGGAAAAAGTATCCCAACATCCGATATGAAATATACAGCGCCAATACCTATCAGCTTTTGGAGCAGCTTCAAAATGGACAGATAGATCTGGCTCTTGTAAGAACCCCTTTTTCCAAAACACAGGTGGATATTTTATACATAAAAAAAGAGCCTTTTCTGGCTATAGGACATTCTTCCTTTTTTCCCAGCCATAAAGAAAGCCCTCTTACTGTGAAGGATCTGGAAAATGCCCCTCTTATCCTTTACCGCCGCTGGGAAGAAATGCTGAAAATGCGCTTTGAAGCAGAAGGGATCTCTCCCTGTATCCTCTGCTGCAATGATGACGCCCAGACAACTCTGGCTCTGGCCTTTCTGGGAATGGGCGTGGGGCTTCTCCCCGCCTCGGGAGCGCCGGAATCCCTCCCTTCCCGATCTTCCTCACAAACAGAAATACGGGGCCTGAAAGAGAAAAACCTGTATTCTCAGATAGCCCTGGTCTGCCGTAAAAAATCTCAGCTTCCCAATTCGGCCAGGCTTTTCTGGGAGATGATCGAGGGGATGTGCTGCGTATCCGGCAAATGATCTGTATCAAATTATTAAAGACAAGGATGGCAATCACTGTGTTATCATCAAATTTGATGGTAAACTGCTTCCTTATGCCAAAAAAGGAAGGTACCCCTGGCAGATTTAGAAAAGAGCAGGGGAAATACTAATTCGTTAAGCGTTTTCCTCTGCCCTTCAAAGTCAAAGACCCCGATGCAAGCATACGGGGCATCAAACTAGCAGCGATGCAAGCATCGGGGTATTAGACCCTTGCGGCAGTCGCCAAATGGACATGCCAGCATGTCCGCTTGGCTCGTTGCCCGCAGGAATAAATTCATTTTTTATACAGGCATAAAAACAAGCAGATAACGGGAATCATATTGCGTATTTTTTCTTATTGTAATTGCTTTTTTTGATTGGAAAATATGACAATTTATTCAGAAAATCTTTCCTATTTTTGTCTTTGCATAATTTTTTAGTATCATTTCAGTATCATATGCAAGACCTCAGCTTCTCCAGATCTGCCATATATTTCTCTTCCCAAATAGCCGCCCTTTCTGTGGAGCTTGTCCAGGTTCTCTGGAAGGCTCCCACGCTGTTCCCCTACAGAGCCTTACTATATAGCCTATCTTCCAGGAGGGGGCAGGAACTGACGGCTCTTACTGGGTTTTTCATTGCAAATACTCCACATAATACTTTCTGAGCCCGATACTCGCAGGGGACATTCTGATCTTTCTCCTTACATTAGATTCAATCTGGGCAATTTGTCTTTCAGAGGCTCCTGTGCGATTGCTTATTTCCTTCTTGGTCATACCATCTTTATACCGCATTTTGACGATTTCTGCAGCTTTCTCAGATAATTGCCCTACTGTAGCCCACAGCAATATCTGCATTTTCTTACGGTCATAATCATGGAGCACATCACCTTCAATATCTGTATCAGACGGAATAAGGTTTTCAAGTGTAATATCGGTTTCATCAGCCGTTGTCTCGCTTAAGCTACGGATATCCATTTGATATGCTGTCTTTTGTATATTGCAGAGTGTATTGCCATCAACTCGTATAAGGTTGATAAGTTCTTCCTCTGTTGGTTTTCTCCCATACTTCTTTTTAAAGCCATCAACCGCTTTTTTGTAATGAATAATCGTCTCTCTCACATTGGCCGGTATGCGGACAAGTGACACTTTATTCTGCATATATCGGATTATACGGCATTTAATCCAGTAATGCACATATGTAGAAAAAGCCGTATCACGCTCTGTATCATATTTCATTGCCGCAGTATGCAGACCCAGGAAAGCCTCCTGCAGTAAGTCTTCATACTCTGATTTGGGACCATATTTCAACACCAGCATATTTACCAAGCCATAATTTTGCTTCCAAAGCTGGAGCATACAATCTTTTTCGTTATCTCTGGCCTGTATACGTTCCACTAATTCCTCGTTGGTCATACGCTTTACCTCTCTTGCTTTAAAAAGTCATATATCATTTTTAGACATTTCCGCCGGTATCCCTGGAAATCTTTTCTCTGCATACGAATCGGCTCCTCTTTACTAAGGCGATCATAACCAATTCCTGTAGTTAAATTCTCATAAAGTTGGTCTGATATTGGTGGATATACATCTCTTGCAATTTCTAATATCACCTTTTTCTCTTCGGCTGTTGCATTTCGGCAAAATTCAATCAGTCTCTGATTTTCTTCGGCTGAGATACCATAATCTTTCATATATGTGTTGCGTACTGCTGCCATTTATCTTCCTCCTATGCCAGTTCAAATGGGTTTCTTCCAGTTTGAATTCGCATTAACTTGGCCTCATCTATAATTAACCTTGTAAGCTCACGCCGTCCTACTTTCAGCGGAATTTCGTATTTATTTCCTCCAGATTTTCCAGATTCTTCCCTCACTATGCGCCGTATAAGGCTCTCAGGAGCTTCGATATTGTTGCCATGATTCTGGTCTCCAAGTACCGCCATAAACTCTTTGTTTGGAGGAATTACGGCTCCTGAAGCGAGGTATGGAATGTTTGGAAGGCTCCATTTAGGTACGGATACCCCAAATGAGCTATACCCTGTCAGATCCTGGGCCCATCCCGGCAGGCTTATACTGAAGGAAAGAGCTTCTGCAATCCAGTTTTGTGCTGATTCCACTTTATTCAACAGGCTATTCAGCATACGGATAACCCAGTTTACAGGTGACCTCACCAGATCGACCAGGCCATCAAATCCGCTGCGGAATTTTTCCCTGATATCGTCAACAATCTGAAGAAATCTATTTTTCATTTCAACTGCTTTCTGCACAGCGCCGTCTTTTGCTTCTAAAATCTTTCCAACAATCAAATCTTTGATTTCGTTAAATTTATCTTTGATTCCACCTATGAAGTCTGAGATTCCCTTCAGCAATCCCTCTATGATATAATGGCCCTGCTCTGCCATTACCGTTGAAGGCGAGTGAATGCCAAATGCGTTTTTGAACCCTTCTATAAACGGCTTAAATATGTGTTCATATATCCAGTTTGCAATGCCTTTTACAGCGTCGCCAATCCCCTTGAAGATACCATTTACAACATTACCACCGCATTCCTCAGTCTTGTCTTTAAAATACTGTATAGCACCTTCTACGCCGCCTGCTATGGCGTCACCAATGATCTTAGCCAGCGCTCCGATAATTGTACCGATGGCAGTTGCCAAGAACTCAAGGATTTTTCCAGCAATCCCAATCCAGTCAATATTTGCCAGGGTGGTCTCTATCGCCTCTACTACTTCTGACCAGTCAATTCCCTGGATTATTGTGATCAAAGTATCTAATACACCTTTAACAAAATCAGATATGCCTTGTCCTACTACAGCCCAGTCTACTGTATTGATAAATGTATTGATTCCCTCGTAGATGTTCGTTCCAAGCTGTGTCCAATCAAATGTCCTGGAAAACTCTACAGCCGCCTGGAAAATCCCGGTGATTGCAGTTCCCAACGCTTCTGCGATAACAGAAAGATCAATAGCGTTGACCATACCGTTAAGCCCTACTGCTATCTGATTTCCCAGCAGAGTCCAATCCAGATTTTGCACAAATCCCAGGAGTATCTGCGGAAGAATCATCATTTTATTTCCCAGAAGCGTGCCAAGATTCCAAAAGTCCACCTCATCTATAAGACCATTAAATCCCTCAGCGAGCTTTTCTCCGAGATTTTTCCAATCTATACCGGTTATGAGCAGGTTCAGAGTATTCACAATAGTATTGATACCTTCACCTATTGTCCGACCCAGCAAATCCCAATCCAGATTGTCCACCAGGCTATTAAAGGTCGTTGTAAATGCATTTACAAAATAGGTGATCTCAGGGCCTATATTCTCCCAGGAAATCGCTTTCTTAATCTTTGCAAGGCCTTTGTTAATCCCTTCGGCTATATAGGCACCGAGCCCTTCAAAATCTTCACTTTCGATCAGGCTCCGTATCTTATCTGCTATTCCCTTTATAGAATTTAGGATTGGGACCTCTTCAAATAACGACCCTTGTTCCCCTGAACCTGCTCCACCACCTGGGGATCCTGACCCGCCCGAGGATTTAGGGGTATCTGTACTCTGGTCTGTATATCGGTTAATATCATCCAGCGGAGACAAATAATCCTCTGCTGCTTTTGTAGCTTCTTCTGTGGCTCCTGCCGCTTCCTGTGCCCCTGAAGCTGTATCCTGCAGGCTTGCAGCATAGTCCTTCTGGACTCCTAGAGCTTTTGTATAAGTCTTCTGTCCCGTAAGAGCAGCAATGAACATTCCAACATAGGTGATTGCTCTGGATATCATATTGATAAAGCCTGACAATATCGGAGCTACTACATTCAGTATTGGTGCAAATGCAGAAGCAAAACTGTTCTTTAAGGTCTCCAAGCTGGAAACAAGCATGGAAATACTATTGTTGGTCGTATTGGAATACTGTGCTAAATTTTGCAGACCTTCCTTCATGCCTCTGAGCATTGCAGAGATTCCCATAAACGCCGCACTGAACAGCAATGATGAGCCCAGCATTCTCCCCAGAGACATAGAGGTTTTATTGGCACTTTTATGTATTCCAAGGATCCCACTGGAAATCTTCTTTAAACCAGATAAGATGCCTTTGCCTGTAAAACGAAGCAGATTTGCAAATGCTGATTTTACAGCAGACCCTAATCCAATAACAGCTTTCTTTACAAGATTAATAGACGCAGCCGCAAATTTCCCCGGCAGTTTCTTCAGTACGGATCCGAAAGCCTTAAATACAGAGATAGGAGCATGAGCTGCCAGTCTGAGAGGTAGTGTAAAAAACTTTGTGGCTTTGGTAAAAAATGGCTCCTTTTTGGTAAGA